>VFQP010000098.1_pt1 | contig 255777 bp, 241 predicted proteins | sample 3512351 | NCBI WGS metagenome assembly VFQP01 (sample SAMN10412372, study PRJNA504923) | tailings metagenome | isolation source: Relicate 1 Philex TSF1 revegetated site | place: Philippines: Tuba, Benguet | collected 2017-08-29 | reverse complement strand
TCAGCGGCACCCGCAGGCGCACGTCGCATTCGTTGTAGGTCGCGCTGCCGCCCGGCGCGCGGATCGTCACCGTGTCGCCCGCGCGCGCCACGCCGTTGCTCGTGTTCAGCACGCGCATGACGGTACGGAAAGGGGCCTTCGCCGTACCCTGGCCCTTGGCATCGTCGCCTGTCGTGGAGACGAACCATTCACGCGCTTCGACGGCGGCCGGAATCGTGGCCGATGCGAGGCTGGCGAGCAGCAGTGCGAGTGTCCTCACCTGCGCCTCCGCGTCGGCCCCGGAACGGGCCGGGAATCGGTTGAGCTGGCGGGGCCGATCGGTTCTACTACGCGGGCTTGCCGCCGGGGAAGCGGCAGCGGCCAGGGGGCGAGGATTCCGGTACAACCTTCATCGTATGGATGCGCCTTCGCGTCGCGGCCTTCGGGTACGCATGCGTCCGCGCCTGCCATGCGTCGTGCGCCGTGCGTCGTCATCGCCGCGTGGCCGGCCGAGCGCGAGGCGGTGTCGCGGCAGCGACGCCAGGGAGACGCCACGTGAAGAGCAGGATCGTCGCGAAAGGCCTGGCGCTCACCGGCACGCGCGGCCTCGTCGCGTCGCTGTGGCGACCCGACGGTGTGATCATCCTCAACTACCACCGCATCGGCGACGGTGGCGAGTCGCCGTTCGATCGCGAGCTCTGGAGCGCGAGCGCCGAAGCGTTCGACGAGCAGGTCGGCTTCCTCGCGCGCCACTGCGACGTGATCTCGCCCGCCGACCTTCCGGATGCCCTGCGTTCGCGCCGCGGCCGTTACGTCGCGATCACCTTCGACGACGGCTACCGCGACAACTACGAGATCGCCTATCCGATCCTGCGCCGCCACGGCGTGCCCGGCACGTTCTTCGTCGCGACCGGCTTCATCGACGCGCCGCGCATCCCGTGGTGGGACGAGATCGCCCACCTCGTGCGCGCCTCGACGCGTGCGCGACTCGATCCGGGTGCGTGGTTCGATGCCCCGCTCGAGCTCGGTGCGGGTGACCGCAGCGACGCGATCAGGCCGTTGCTCAAGCTGTACAAGAAGCTTCCGTCCGCCGAATCGGCGCGCCTGCTCGCGCATGTGCGCGAAGCCAGCGGCGTGGCCGAGGTGCCCGGGTTCGACCGCTACTGGATGAACTGGGACATGCTGCGCGAGATGCGCGACCACGGCATGACGATCGGCGGCCACACGGTCAGTCATCCGGTGCTGTCGCGGCTGTCGGCGGACGAGCAGTGCGACGAGCTCACGACCTGCGCGATGCGCCTGCGCGAGGAGCTCGGCACGCGGATGGACTTCTTCGCCTATCCGGTCGGTGCGCGTGACGCGTTCGACGCCAACACGCGTACCTGCCTCGCCGACCTCGGCGTGCGTCACGCGTTCTCGTACTACGGCGGCTTCGCGACCCGCGACTCGGATCCCTACGACATGCCGCGCGTCGCCATCGAGACGCACATCGGCAAGGACCTGTTCCGCGCGATGGTGCAGCTGCCGCACGTATTCTGCCGCCGCCCGTACACCTGAGCGCCTCGTGCGCACGCCCGCCACCGCCGTCAGTGCGCGCCGCGCGCGAGCCGCGTGCGCTCCCACGCGAGTGCGGTGGTCACGATGACGTCGAGGTCGTCGTGGCGCGGCGTCCATCCGAAGGTCTTCGCGAGTTTCTCGCTGCGCGCGATCAGTGCGGGAGGATCGCCCGCCCGTCGCGGTTCCTCGCGCACGTTCAGAGTCGCGCCGCTGATGCGGCGCACCGTGTCGATGACCTCGCGCACGCTGTAGCCGTGGCCGTAGCCGCAGTTGAGCGTCATCGAGGCACCGCCCGCGCGCAGATGGTCGAGTGCGCCGAGATGGGCCGAGGCGAGGTCCTCGACGTGGATGTAGTCGCGGATGCAGGTGCCGTCGGGCGTGTCGTAGTCGGTGCCGAAGATCGCAAGGCCCGGACGCCGGCCGACGGCATGCTCGCAGGCGACCTTGATCAGCAGCGTCGCGTTCGGCGTGTTCTGGCCGATGCGTCCGCCCGGATCGCATCCGGCGACGTTGAAATAGCGCAGCACGACGTGGCGCAGCGGCGTCGCCGCGCTGAGGTCGCGCAGCATCGTCTCGCTCATGAGCTTGGACCAGCCGTACGGATTGATCGGCAGGGTCGGGGTGTCTTCGTCGGCGACGCCGCTCGACGGCATGCCGTAGACCGCGGCGGTCGACGAGAACACGACGTGGACGACGCCGGCGTCCGCGCACGCGGCGAGCAGGCTGCGCGTGCCGCAGGTGTTGTTGCCGTAGTACTTGAGCGGATTCGACACCGATTCCGGCACCACCGTGTGCGCGGCGAAGTGCATGACCGTGTCGATGTCGCCGGACGCGAGCAGCGCGTCGACGGCGGCGCGGTCGCCGATGTCGCCGACGACGAGCTCGGCGCCGATCACCGCCTCGCGAAAGCCCGTGCTGAGGTTGTCGAGCACGACGACGGACTCGCCGCGTTCGACGAGCTGGCGGACGACGTGGCTGCCGATGTAGCCGGCGCCACCGGTGACGAGGATCCTGCCCAAGCGCTGTTCTCCGTGTGCGGGGTGGTCAGAGCGTGTAGGTGACGCGGACGTAGGCGACGTTCTCGTCGTAGGTCAGGTCGGCGAGGTCGGAGTTGCGCTCGTTGCGTGTGAGGTCGAGGCGCCAGCTCCAGTGCCGCGCCCACTGCTGGGCGAGGTAGACGCCGTAGTAGCGGTCGGTATCGCGCGTGCCGGTGCCGCGGTAGTCGCGGCGTTCGGTGCCCGCGAGCGCGCCGACGCGCAGCAGCGGACGCAGGCGGTAGGCGACGTCGACGCCGCCGCCGAGGTCGTCGCGGTCCTGCGACACGCTGGTCGTGACCTGTTCGTAGGCGATGCGTGCCGCGTACGCGTGGGCGCCGACGACGAGGCGTGCGCCTTCGTAGGCATGCCGGAACGTCACGCGACGTTCCTCGAACACGTCGGGACTGACGTCGACGTGGCCGATGCCGACGGCGCCGAGCGGACCGCGCAGCGAACCCGTCGCGTCGACGAGTTGCGAGGCGGCGTCGGAGAACTGCCAGGCCACCGCGACACCGAACGTGTGGCGCGCGGCACGCCAGTCGAGGTTGGCGCGCACGAGCGGGCCGCTCGCGCTGCGGCCGTCGTCGAACGAGAGGCGTGACCAGCCCGCGGCGAGTGCGATGTCGAGCGCCGACAGCGTCTGCGTGTAGCCCGCATGCACGTCCCAGCGGTCGTAGTCGGTGGCGAGCAGATCGTTGTCGAAATCGACCTGGCGGAACTCGACGTTGCCGAGCAGGTTGCGCGACGGCGACAGCGCGTGCGAAAGCCGGTAGGCCGCCGCGTAGCGTGACGAGTCGAAGCCGGTGTCCTCCTCGGCGCGCGCGTCGGCGTAGCGCAGCTCGGCCTGGCCCGTCGTGTTCGGCGCCAGCCGCATGCGCCACGTCGGGCCGGTGCTGAACACGTTGACCTGCTGCAGGTTCGACGGTGTGTCGGGGGCGCGCAGGTCGACCGGATACAGGCCGAGGTTGTCGGCGAACGTCCACGCGAAGCGCTCGGGCACGATCGACCAGTTCACGGCCGCATCGAGGCTGCCGCGCGTATCGCTCGCGTAGGCGCCGCCGAGGTAGTCGCGGTACTCGACGAGCGCGGCGACCTGCGCCTGCACCGTCGAGCCGGTCTCGATCAGGGTGAGGCCGATGCGCGGCACGAGCACGTTCTGCGAGACCTGCTGCTCGGCGTCGAGGTCGATGTTGTCGCTGTGGAGCAGGCCGAGCTCGGCGAAGCCCTCGAGCCGCCACGCATGCGCGGCATCGGCGCCGCCGAGCAGCAGCGCGGCCAGGGCTACGGTTCCTCTGCGCATCGCGAATCCCTCCAATGCCGCTGCCGGTCAGGGCAGTTCGTTGAGCACGACCCCGGCGAGCTTGTTCGGATCGAACCGCGCGACGGCCTTCTGGATCGCCGTCGGCGTGTCGCGGCCGCTGCCGGCGACGAGCACGACGTAATCGGCGAGGTCGGCGAGGATCTGCGCGTCGGGCGAGTTGCGCACCGCGGGGCCGTCGAGGAACAGGTAGCGGTCGGCATAGCGCGAGCGCAGCGAATCGAGCATCGCGCGCATGCGGAACGAGGTGAAGTACTCGCCGCTGGTCTCGCGCTGGCGGCCGGCCGGGATCAGGCGCAGGCGCGGCACGCCGGTGTGGTAGAGGATGTTCTCGACGCCCAGGGCCGGGTGGTCGAGGTAGTCGGTGAGGCCGCCGCGCTCGGCATCGACGACGAGATCGCGGTGCAGCGACGGGTGGCGCAGGTCGCAGTCGATCAGCAGCGCGGTCTTGGCCTCGTCGAACGCGAACGCCGCGGCGAGGTTGCGCGCGACGAAGCTGCCACCCGAGCCCGAGCTGACCGGCGCGACCATCGTGATGAAATTGCGCCCCTCGCCGAGGGCGAGCAGGGCCGTGCGCACCTCGCGGAACGCGTCGGCCTGTTCGCGTACCGACGGCTCGCGATGGATGAGCCGGCGTTCCTCGAGGCGTGCCGGCACGAGCGGCGTCGGTTCGACGATGCGCGAGATCGAGCGCGAGGCGTTGGCGCGTCGCGCGATGTCGCCTGCGGCGGCGCCCAGTGCCGCGCCGACGTGATCGGGCAGCTCGTTGTCGTGGCCGGTGGTCATGCGCCGAGCACCCTGATCCAGTAGACGGAAGCGTAACCGGCGAGCACGCCGAGCACGAGCAGCGAGGCGATCGCGAGGCGCAGGCGCTGGCGGCGCTTCTCGCGCGTCGTGGAATAGGTCGGGATCGTCGCGAGCACCTTCATGCCGGTCGCGCGCTCGAGCTGCGCGGCGGTGCGCACGCGTGGGTCGAAGCGTACGAGCGCGAACACGAGGCCGAGCGGGACGAGGAAGGCGAGGCCGAGGCCGGCCGCGGCGAAATGGGTCAGGCGCAGGCCGGAAGGGCGCAACGGCAACGCGGCGGGGTCCTGGATGCGGAACTGCAGGCCGCGCTGCTCCTCGTCGAGGACCATCGACACGCGTGCGTTCTCGCGACGGCGCAGCAGGTCCTGGTAGATGTCGCGGTTGACCTCGTAGTCGCGCGTGAGCTCGGCGAGCGCACCTTCGGACGCCGCGATGCGGCGGCTGCGGTCGAGCTCGTCGGCGAGCATCGACTCGCTCGCACTCATGCGCGAACGCGTCGCGGCGACTTCGCGGCGCACCTCGCCGAGGCGCATGCGCAGTTCCTGGTAGAGCGGGTTGAACTGCGCGTTGTCGAACGGGCTCTGCTGGCCGGCCGGCGCGGACGCACGACGCTGCTGCTCGGCCTCGAGCTGGCGCTGGATGTCCTGCATCTGCATGCGCGTGCGAACGACGTCGGGGTACTGTTCGGTGTAGGTCAGCAGCAGGCGGTCGAGCTGTGACTGCAGCTCGATGAGCTGGGCGCGGTAGAGGCCTTCGCGCGTCTGCACGGCGGTGACCTCGGACTCGCCCGACATCTGCGCGACGATCGCCGACTCGCGCGACTGCTGCTCCATGAGCTGCATGCGCGCCTGCTCGACCTGGGTGCGCAGTGCACCGATGCGCGCGGTCGCGTCGGTCGCGCTGCCGGGCTGTGCGTCGGCGTTCTTCGAGCGGAACTGCAGCAGGCCTTCCTCGGCGCCGGTGAGCTTGCGGTGGTAGTCCTTGACCTGGTTGTCGATGAACTCGAACGCCTCGCGGCTCTCGCGTTCCTTGGCGAGACGGCTCTCGTCGATGAACTGCTCGGCGAAGCGTGCGGCGATGCGATGGGCGCGCTCGGGCTCGGGGTCGCGATAGGCGATCTCGATCAGTTCCGGGCGCGGGCTCGAGATGGTAGTGCGGTCCTTGATCTGCTCCATGAGGCGGTCGCGCATGACCGGGCTCGGGTTGTCCTTGTCCCAGCCGCCCGTCGCGAGTGCATCCTCGAGCACCTTGCGGCTGAAAATCACCTGGCGAGCGAGGCCGGCGCGGTCGGTCACACCGGTCGGCACGGCGCGGCCCTCGAGCAGCGGCTGGATGATGTCGCTGCCCTGGGCGAGGATCGTCGTCGACGACACGTAGGCCTTCGGCCAGAAGATGCCGGCGGCCAGCGCGACCGTCGCGATGACGACGAACAGCACCGCGAGCACGAGCCGGTTGCGGCGGGCCTCGCGCAGGAAAGGCGGCACCAGCTCGGTGAGCGGGGTCATCGCTTCGGGGGTCATCGGTATCGGCATCCTTTGCGCGTGGCCCGTCGTGCGATCAGAACGCGCGTTCGGGTACGGTGATCACGTCGCCGGGCTGCACGCCGTAGTTCGTCTGCAGGTCGCCCTTCTGCAGGATGCGATCCAGGCGCACGGCGTGGGTCTGCGTGGTGCCGCCGGCACGGCGGTACAGCGAGGTGCGGTCGGCTGCGGCGAACTCGTTGGTGCCGCCCGCGGCGAGCACCGCGTCGAGTACCGTCATGCCCTGGCGGAACGGCACCGACACGGGTGTGCGCACCGCGCCGGTCACGCGCACGCGTGACAGGTACTCGTGGCTGCGCAGCTGGTCCACGATGACGGTAACCTGCGGATTGCGCACGAAGGCCTCGAGGCGCGTACGGATGTCGGCCGAGACTTCCTCGGGCGTCTTGCCACCGGCGTCGACGTCGCCGACCAGCGGCACCGAGATCTTGCCGTCCGGGCGCACCGGGACGGTCACGTTGAGGTCGGGGTTCTGCCAGACCGCGACGCGGATGCTGTCGTCGACGCCGATGCGGTAGGCCTCGACGGCCTGCACCTGCGGATCGACCGCGGGCGCATCGGTGGAGCGTGGTGCGGTCGCGCAGGCTGCGAGCAGCAGCATGGCGCAGGCCATGAGGGTGCGAACGATGACGTACACGGTCCTACCTCCCTTCCCCGGTTCGATAATGTGAAACGTATCACAGAATTTCGGGTGTCCGCGACCTCGGTCAAACCCCGTAGTAGTCCCGGTACCAGGCGACGAAGCGCTCCACGCCCACTTCGATCGGTGTCGACGGCGCGTAGCCGGTGTCGCGGCTGAGCTCCTCGACGTCGGCGCAGGTATCGGGCACGTCGCCGGGTTGCAGCGGCAGCAGGATCTTCTCCGCGCGTCGGCCGACGCTGGCTTCGATGACCTCGATGTAGCGCGACAGCTCGACCGGATCGTGGTTGCCGATGTTGTAGACACGGTAAGGCGCGCCCGAGGAGGCCGGGGTCGGCTCCAGCGGGTCGAACGCCGGGTCCGGGCCCGGCACGCGGTCGAGCGTGCGGATCACGCCTTCCACGATGTCGTCCACGTACGTGAAATCGCGCGTATGCCTGCCATGGTTGAACACCTCGATCGGCTCGCCGGCGAGGATCTTGCGCGTGAACAGGAACAGCGCCATGTCCGGCCGGCCCCACGGGCCGTACACGGTGAAGAAGCGCAACCCCGTGGTCGGCAGCCCGAACAGGTGGCTGTAGGTGTGAGCCATGAGCTCGTTGGCCTTCTTGGTCGCGGCGTACAGGCTGACCGGATGGTCGACCGGATCGCGCACCGAGAACGGCAGCTTGCGGTTGGCGCCGTAGACCGAGCTCGAGGAGGCGTAGACGAGGTGCTCGACGCCACCGTGGCGGCAGGCCTCGAGGATGTTCGTGAAGCCGACGATGTTGCTGTCGATGTAGGCGTGCGGATTCTCGAGCGAATAGCGCACGCCGGCCTGCGCGGCGAGGTTGACCACGCGCTGCGGGCCGAAGCGCGCGAACGCCTGTTCCAGCGCAGGGCGATCCTCGAGCGAGGCGCGCACGAACGAGAAGCCCGGCTGGTCGACGAGGCGGGCGAGGCGCGCTTCCTTGAGGCGCGGGTCGTAGTAATCGTTGACGTTGTCGTAGCCGAGCACCTCGTCGCCACGCTCGAGCAGGCGTGCGCTGAGCGTGGATCCGATGAAGCCGGCGGCGCCGGTGACGAGGACCTTCATGGCGTGTCTTCCTCCGTCCTCAGAGTCGGTCGTCGACCGCGTCGCGCGGCAAGGCCTGCTTGACGTCGAACAGCACGCAGCCGGGCTTGCCGAGGGCGCGGATGCGCGCCGCGCCGAGTTCGACGAACTGGCGGTGGGCGACGGCGAGGATGATCGCGTCGTAGGCGCCGTCCTCGAGCGTGCCGACGAGGTCCAGGCCGTACTCGTGCTGCGCTTCGGCGGCGCTGACCCACGGGTCGTGCACGTCGACGTTGGCGTGGTAGCTGCGCAGCTCGTCGACGACGTCGGTCACGCGCGTGTTGCGCAGGTCCGGGCAGTTCTCCTTGAACGCGAGGCCGAGCACGAGAATGCGCGCGCCCGCCGCGTGGATGCGTCGCTGCGTCATGAGCTTCACGACGCGCTGCGCGACGTGGCTGCCCATGCCGTCGTTGATGCGGCGGCCCGACAGGATCACCTCGGGGTGGTAGCCGATCTGCTGCGCCTTGTGCGTCAGGTAGTACGGGTCGACGCCGATGCAGTGGCCGCCGACGAGGCCGGGACGGAACGGCAGGAAGTTCCACTTCGTGCCGGCCGCGGCGAGCACCTCGCTGGTGTCGATGCCCATGCGGTGGAAGATCAGCGCGAGTTCGTTGATGAGCGCGATGTTGAGGTCGCGCTGGGTGTTTTCGATGACCTTGGCGGCCTCGGCGACGCGGATGCTCGAGGCCTTGTGCGTGCCGGCCGTGATGACGCGGCGGTACAGCGCGTCGACGACGTCGGCGACCTCGGGCGTGGAACCCGAGGTGACCTTCATGATCGTCTCGAGTCGGTGCTGCTTGTCACCGGGATTGATGCGCTCGGGGCTGTAGCCGGCGAAGAAATCCACGTTGAAGCGCAGGCCCGATTCGCGCTCGATGATCGGCACGCAGACCTCTTCGGTCGCGCCCGGGTACACGGTCGACTCGAAGATCGCGATGCCGCCCGGCCTGATCGCGCGGCCGACGGTGCGGCTCGCCGACTCGAGCGGGCCGAGATCGGGACGCTTGGCGTCGTCGATCGGCGTCGGCACGGTCACGATGAACACGTTGCACTGCGCGAGATCGGCAGGGTCCGCGCTGAAGCTCAGCTGCGGCGTGTCGCGCAGTTCATCGCTCGACACCTCGAGCGTGTGGTCGCGATGGTCCTTGAGCTCGGCGATGCGCGCCGCGTTGATGTCGAAGCCGAGCGTGGGCAGCTGGCGGCCGAAGCCGACCGCGAGCGGCAGGCCGACGTAACCGAGGCCGAGGATCGCGACGCGGATGTCGGAAGGAGCGGGCAGGGGAGCCGAAGCCATGCAGGGAGTCCGGAGGTGGAAAGGGGCGCTCAGGTCTTCTTGGGACGCTGCCAGCCCGGCACGGTGACCTGGCGTCCACGTGCGATCGTGAGTTCGCCTTCCGGGGCTGTGCGTGTGATGACGGAACCCGCGCCGACCGTCGCGCCGGCGCCGATCGTGACCGGCGCGACGAGTGCGGAATTCGAGCCGATGAAGGCGTGGTCGCCGATCACGGTGCGGTGCTTGTTCACGCCGTCGTAGTTGCAGGTGATCGTGCCGGCGCCGATGTTCGCGGAGGCGCCGACCTCGGCGTCGCCGACATAGCTGAGATGATTGGCCTTCGAGCCCGTGGCGAACACGGCGTTCTTGGTTTCGACGAAATTGCCGACGCGCGTGCCGGCACCGAGCTCGGTGCCCGGTCGCAGGCGCGCGAACGGTCCGACCACGCAGGGACCGTGCGTGACGACGCCTTCGAGGTCGCAATGCGCGCGCACCACCGTACCGGCGGCGAGGCGCGAGTTGGCGATACGCGTGAACGGCCCGATCGTGACCTCGTCGCCCAGTTCGACACGGCCTTCGAGGATCACGTCGACGTCGATCTCGACGTCACGGCCTACCGTCACCGAGCCGCGCACGTCGAAGCGCACGGGATCGGCGAAACGAACACCGGCCGTCGCGAGTTCGGTCGCGCGCAGGCGCTGGTAGAGGCGCTCGAGCGCGGCGAGCTGCCAGGGATCGTTGGCACCGAAGACCTCCTGCGGGTTCGTGCAGTGGCTGGCCTCGGCAGGCTCGCCTTCCTCGTTGGCCTGGGCGTAGATGTCGGTGAGGTAGTACTCGTGCTGCGCGTTGTCGTCGGACAGGTTGTTGATCCACACGCGCAAACGGCGCGAGTCGGCGACGAGGATGCCGCTGTTGACCCAGGTGATCGCGCGCTGCTCGGGGCTGCAGTCCTTCTCCTCGACGATCGCGCGCACGCGGCCGATGCCGTCGCGCACGACGCGACCGTAGCCGTAGGGCACTTCGAGCTGGGTGACCAGTGCGACGAGTGGCGAAGGATGCGCGAGCAGCTGCGACAAGGTGCGGTGGCTGATCAGCGGCACGTCGCCGTAGAGCACGAGCACGCGCGCGTCCTCGGGAATCGCGGCCATCGCGAGCTTGACCGCATGGCCGGTGCCACGCTGCTCGGGCTGGTGCACCCACGACAGATCGGGATCGGCGAAGGCGGCGCGGACCTGATCGCCGCCGTGGCCGTAGACGATGTGGATCGCGACCGGCGACAGCGAACGCGCCGCTTCGAGCACGTGGCCGAGCATGGGTCGGCCGGCCAGCGGCATGAGCACCTTGGGCCGCGACGACTTCATGCGCTTGCCCTCGCCGGCGGCGAGGATCACGACGTGCAGCGGTACGGCAGACATGGCGGCATCCCCTGGACTGGCCCGGCACCTTAACGGAAATCGGTGGCGCGGCGAAGAGGTGTGACGGACTTCACGGTGGCGCGGGCGAGGCGGAGCCGTGGCGTGCGTACGTGCTCGCCGTATCGCCCGTCGCGGCGACGTCGACACGGCGTCCCCGGAACGAAAAACGCCGGCACGGGGCCGGCGTTTTTCGTCACGCGATGGCGCGCAGCCTCAGTGCTTGAGGTTGCGGCGCAGGCGCTCGAGGGCCTGCAGCTGGGCCGCCGCCTGGGCGAGCTGGGCCTGGGCCTCGGCGATGTCCATCGCGGCACCGCGGTTGGCCAGGGCACGCTCGGCTTCTTCCTTGGCCTTGCGCGCGGCAGCCTCGTCGAGGTCGGCGGCACGCACGGCCGTGTCGGTCAGCACCGTGATGACCTGCGGCTGCACCTCGAGGATGCCGCCGGACACGTAGAACGACTGCTCCTCGCCGTTCTCGAGAATGACGCGCACCTGGCCGGGGCGCAGGCGCGTGATCAGCGGCGCGTGGCGCGGGGTGATGCCGAGTTCGCCGAGCTCGCCCGAGGCCACGACCATCTGCGCGTTGCCGCTGAAGATCTCTGCCTCGGCGCTGACGATGTCGCAGCGGATGGTGCTCATGTTCTGTCTCGCCTTGCTCGTTGCACGGGTGGGCGGGGCGTCAGCGCCGCGCCGGGGACGCATCCCCGCGCGGCGCGTGGCCGACGCCCGGCTTCATCAGGCCGCCTTCTTGACGCCCATGTCCTCGGCCTTCTTGAAGGCCTCGTCGATGCCGCCGACCATGTAGAACGCCTGCTCCGGCAGGTGGTCGCACTCGCCGTCGCAGATCATCTTGAAGCCGCGGATCGTCTCCTTGAGCGAGACGTACTTGCCCGGCGCGCCCGTGAAGACCTGGGCCACCGTGAACGGCTGCGAGAAGAAGCGCTCGATCTTGCGCGCGCGCGACACGGCCTGCTTGTCTTCTTCCGACAGCTCGTCCATGCCGAGGATCGCGATGATGTCCTTGAGCTCCTTGTAGCGCTGCAGCGTGCCCTGCACGCGGCGCGCGGTCTCGTAGTGCTCCTGGCCGATCACGAGCGGATCGAGCTGGCGGCTCGTCGAGGCGAGCGGGTCCACGGCCGGGTAGATGCCGAGCGACGCGATGTCGCGCGACAGTGCGACGGTCGAGTCGAGATGCGCGAACGTGGTCGCCGGCGACGGATCGGTGTAGTCGTCGGCCGGGACGTAGACGGCCTGGATCGACGTGATCGAGCCCGTGCGCGTCGAGGTGATGCGCTCCTGCAGCACGCCCATTTCCTCGGCGAGCGTCGGCTGGTAACCCACCGCCGACGGCATGCGGCCCAGCAGCGCCGACACTTCGGTACCGGCCAGGGTGTAGCGGTAGATGTTGTCGACGAACAGCAGCACGTCACGACCTTCGTCGCGGAAGTGCTCGGCGATCGACAGGCCGGTCAGCGCCACGCGCAGGCGGTTGCCCGGCGGCTCGTTCATCTGGCCATAGACCAGGGCGACCTTGTCGAGGACGTTGGAGTCCTTCATCTCGTGGTAGAAGTCGTTGCCCTCGCGGGTACGCTCGCCGACGCCGGCGAACACCGAGTAGCCGCTGTGCTCGATCGCGATGTTGCGGATCAGCTCCATCATGTTGACGGTCTTGCCGACGCCGGCGCCGCCGAACAGGCCGACCTTGCCGCCCTTCGCGAACGGGCAGACCAGGTCGATGACCTTGATGCCGGTCTCGAGCAGGTCGTTGGCCGCGGCCTGGTCGTCGTACGACGGCGCGCCGCGGTGGATGACCCAGCGGTCCTGCTCGCCGATCGGACCGGCCTCGTCGATCGGGTTGCCGAGCACGTCCATGATGCGGCCGAGGGTCGCCTTGCCGACCGGCACCTTGATGCCTTCGCCGGTGTTGTTGGCGACGAGGCCGCGCTTGAGGCCGTCGGTCGAACCGAGCGCGATCGTGCGCACGACGCCGTCGCCGAGCTGCTGCTGCACCTCGAGCGTGATCGCCATGCCGTCGATCGTGAGCGCGTCGTACACCTTCGGCACGGAATCGCGCGGGAACTCGACGTCGACGACGGCGCCGATGATTTGTACGACTTTGCCTGCGGTGTTGGCTGAGCTCATGGATGTGCTACCTGTGGCTTCGATGCGGCTGCTCGCGCAGCCTTCGTCTTTAGGGAAAAGCGGGAAGTGTGGGGCGCGTCACTCGCACTTGAGCATGGCGGCCGTCTGCGCGAACGCATCCTCGGCCTGCTTGCACGCCGCGGCGAGGGCGGCCTTGTCGGGGATCTGCGCCCACTGCGCGCGCGTCGTCTCGAGCTGCTGGCGGAACGCCTCGGCGCCGGCCGGGTTCGCACCCTGGGCCTTCTCGACGCAGGCATTGACGCGCTTGACGTAGGACTCGCACTCGGCCGGCTCGCCGGCGACAGCGGGGGTGTCCACGGCGGGGGCAGCGGCCGGTGCCGCGACGGGCGCAGCAGCCGGAGCGGGCGTCTCGGCCGGCTTGGCGGCGTCTTCGCTCTTGCCGCCGCAGGCGGCGAGGGTGATCGAAACGAGCGCGGCGAGGATCAGCTGCTTGGTCATCGTGGTGCTCCTTGGGGTCGTGTCGTTGCGAAAAGGGTCAGACTGCGGCGGCGCCGCTGACGATCTCGGAGATTTCCTGCGTGATCGCGGCCTGGCGGGCCTTGTTGTAGATCAGCGTGAGCGAACCGATCGCCTTGGTCGCGTTGTCCGATGCGCCCTTCATCGCGACCATGCGCGCGGCATGCTCGCTGGCGAGGTTCTCGAGCGCGGCCTGGTAGACCAGCGACTCGACGTAGCGCGTCAGCACGTGGTCGAGGACCGTGGCTGCGTCGGGCTCGTAGAGGTAGTCCCAGTCGTGGGTCGTCTCGAGTTCCTTCGAGGCCGGCAGCGGCAGCAGCGGGTCGATCGTCACGCGCTGCGTCATCGTGTTGACGAAGTCGTTGTAGACGAGCGCGACGCGGTCGGTGCGGCCCTCGACGTAAGCGTCGAGCATGACCTTGATCACGCCGACCAGCGCAGCGAGCTGCGGGCGCTCGCCGAGGTGGGTGACGCTGGCGACCATGTTGACCTTGAGGCGGCGGAAGAACGACGTCGCCTTCTGGCCGATGCAGACGAGGTCGACTTCGACGCCCTTGTCCTGCCAGCCGCGGATCTCGCCGACGAGCTTGCGGAACATGTTGGAGTTGAGGCCGCCGCAGAGGCCGCGGTCGGTCGACACCACGATGTAGCCGACGCGGCGGATCTCGCTGCGCTCGACCATGAACGGGTGCTTGTAGTCGGTGTTCGCGCGCGCGATGTGGCCGATGACCTGGCGCATCAGGCGTGCGTACGGACGCGAGGCCTTCATGAGGTCCTGCGCCTTGCGGATCTTGGATGCCGAGACCATCTCGAGCGCGCGCGTCACCTTGCGGGTGTTCTGCACGCTCTTGATCTTGGTTTTGATTTCTCTGCCGCCGGCCATGCTGGTGCTCGCTCTGCTCGGGAAGGAAGGATCGGACCGATCCGTCGTGGCGTGGTGCGGGCGCCGCGTGGCGCCCGCATCCCGTCAGCGACGGTCAGGGATCACCAGGTTCCCGTCTTCTTGAACGCGTCGAGGCCGGCCTTGAACTGGCCTTCGATGTCGCCGTTCCAGTCGCCCGTCTCGACGACCTTCTTCATGAGGTCGGCGTGGTTGGCGTGGAAATGCGCGTGCAGCGCGGCTTCGAACGGCAGGATCTTGGCGATCGGCTGGTCGTCCAGGTAGCCCTTCTCCGCGGCGTAGATCGACAGCGCGAGCTCGGCGATCGAGAGCGGCGCGTACTGCTTCTGCTTCATGAGCTCGGTGACGCGCTGGCCGCGCTCGAGCTGCGCACGCGTCGCCGCGTCGAGGTCGGAGGCGAACTGCGCGAACGCGGCGAGCTCGCGGTACTGCGCGAGCGCGAGCTTCACGCCGCCCGAGAGCTTCTTGACGATCTTGGTCTGCGCGGCGCCACCGACGCGCGACACCGAGATGCCCGCGTTGACGGCCGGGCGGATGCCCGCGTTGAACAGGTCGGTCTCGAGGAAGATCTGGCCGTCGGTGATCGAGATCACGTTGGTCGGCACGAACGCCGAGACGTCGCCGGCCTGGGTCTCGATGATCGGCAGCGCGGTGAGCGAGCCGGTCTTGCCCTTGACGGCGCCGTTGGTGAACTTCTCGACGTACTCCTCGCTGACGCGCGCGGCGCGCTCGAGCAGGCGCGAGTGCAGGTAGAACACGTCGCCCGGATACGCTTCGCGGCCCGGCGGGCGCTTGAGCAGCAGCGAGATCTGGCGGTACGCCCAGGCCTGCTTGGTCAGGTCGTCGTAGATGATCAGCGCGTCTTCGCCATTGTCACGGAAGAACTCGCCCATCGCGCAGCCCGAGTACGGGGCGATGTACTGCATGGCGGCCGACTCGGACGCCGAGGCGACGACGATGATCGTGTGGGCCAGCGCGTCGTTCTCCTCGAGCTTGCGCACGACGTTGGCGATCGAGCTCTGCTTCTGGCCGATCGCGACGTAGACGCATTTGATGCCCGAACCCTTCTGGTTGATGATCGTGTCGATCGCCAGCGCGGTCTTGCCGGTCTGGCGGTCACCGATGATCAGCTCGCGCTGGCCACGGCCGACCGGGATCATCGAGTCGACCGACTTGTAGCCGGTCTGCACGGGCTGGTCGACCGACTTGCGCCAGATCACGCCCGGCGCGACCTTCTCGATCGGCGAGGTCTGCGTGGCGCCGAGCGGGCCCTTGCCGTCGATCGGGTTGCCGAGCGCGTCGACGACGCGGCCGAGCAGCTCGCGGCCGACCGGCACTTCGAGGATGCGGCCCGTGGTGCGCGCCGTGTCGCCTTCGCGCAGGTGCTCGTAATCGCCGAGGACCACCGCGCCGACCGAGTCGCGCTCGAGGTTGAGGGCGAGCGCGACCGTGTTGTTCGGCAGCTCGATCATCTCGCCCGACATCGCGTCGTTGAGGCCGTGCACGCGCACGATGCCGTCGGAAACGCTCGTGATCGTGCCTTCGTTGCGGGCATCGGCACCGAGCTTGAACTTCTCGATGCGGCTCTTGATGAGTTCGCTGATTTCAGACGGATTGATCGTGGTGGCCATGGTGGTTTCCCGGAGCCGGCCGACACGGGTCGGCCCGCAAAGTTGTGATTCAGTGGGTCAGGGCATGCTCGAGGCGGGCGAGGCGACCGCGCACGGAGCCGTCGATGACGACATCCCCCGCGTCGATGATCGCGCCGCCGAGGATCGAGGCGTCGATCGACGGCTCGATCTCGATGTCGCGACCGAAGCGCTGCTTGAGCGCCTGGCGCAGCTTCTCGGATTCGTCCGCGTCGATCGGCGTCGCCGAGCGCACGCGCACCTTGAGCACGCGCTCTTCCTCGAGCTTGAGCGCCTCGTAGAGCGCGCCGATCTCGGGCAGCACGGGCAGGCGGCCGTTGTCGGCCAGCGTGCGCAGGAACACGGTGAAGTCCGAGTCGGCCGCTTCGCCCTCGGGCGCGAACAGCGCGGCGAGATCGGTGGGCGCGATGCGCGGATCGCCGAACAGCGCCGACACGCGCGCGTCGCCGGCGACCTGCGCGGCGAACGCGAGCTTGCCGGCCCAGTCGCCGAGCGCCTTGTTCGCACGCGCGAGTTCGAACGCGGCGCGTGCGTAGGGGCGGGCTAGGGTCAGGGCGGAGGACATGGTCAGATCTCGCCGACGAGCTGGTCGATGAGCGCCTTGTGGGCGTTCGCATCGATCTCGCGCTTGAGGATCTTCTCGGCGCCGGCGACGGCGAGCGCCGCGACCTGGCCGCGCAGTTCCTCGCGGGCACGCGTGGCCATGCTCTCGATCTCGGCCGAGGCGATCGCCTTCTGCTTGGTGCCTTCGACGATCGCGTCGACGCGGGCCTTCTCGATGATCGCGGCGGCCTGCTGCTGGGCCTTCTCGATCAGCGCGCTCGCTTCGATGCGGGCCTTGCGGATTTCCTCGGTCACGCGCGCGTCGGCATCGGCAAGCTCCTGCTTGGCGCGATCGGCCGCGGCGAGGCCTTCGGCGATCTTGGCCTGGCGCTCCTCGATGGCCTTGAGCAACGGCGGCCAGATCTTCGTGGCGATCAGCCAGATCAGGGCTGCGAAGGCCAGTGCCTGCGCGAATAGGGTCAGATTGAGGTTCATGAGTGCGCTCTGCCTGTGCTCAGGGAACCCGCGGCGCGTGCGCCGGCGGGGTTCCCGCATCCCGTCGCGGCGTCCCGCATCAGCGGTCCGCGCGACGGATCCGACGGAACCGGAGTTCCGTTACGGGGTCGGGGCGAGGCCGCCGACCAGGAACGGGCTGGCGAACGCGAACAGCAGGCCCACGGCGACCGAGATGATGAACGCGGCGTCGATCAGGCCCGCGGTGATGAACATGCGGACCTGCAGCACCGGGATCAGCTCCGGCTGGCGGGCAGCCGACTCGAGGAACTTGCCGGCCATGATGGCCAGACCCAGGCCGGCGCCCAGCGCGGCCAGGCCGATCATGATGCCGATGGCCAGAACGGTCGAAGCCTGGACGGAAGCGAGTGCGGTCAGTGCGGTTTCCATGGTTTTCTCCGGAGCGGATTGCTTGGGTTGGTGCGATGGTTGAAGGGGAACAGCAAGGGGTGGAACGGAATCAGTGGCTGTCTTCCGACAGGCTGAGGTACACGATCGACAGCATCATGAAGATGAAGGCCTGCAGCGGGATCACGAGCAGGTGGAAGATCATCCAGCCGAAGCCGAATGCCGCACCTGCCAGCATGCCGGCGATGCCGGCGCCACCGAGCACCCAGATCAGCAGGAACACGATCTCGCCGCCGAACATGTTGCCGAACAGTCGCATCGCGAGCGAAATCGGCTTGCTCAGCCACTCGACGATGTTGAGGATCAGGTTGAACGGCATCATCCACTTGCCGAACGGCGCCGTCAGGAATTCCTTGGTGAAGCCACCCAGGCCCTTGGCGCGCAATGCGAAGAACAGCATCAGAAAGAACACGCTGATCGACATGCCCAGCGTCGCGTTGACGTCGGCGGTCGGCACCGGCTTCCAGTACGGCACGCCGAGCAGCTCGAGCGGCTTGGCGATGAAGTCGGCCGGGATCATCTTCAGCAGGTTCATCAGGAGGATCCAGAAGAACAGCGTGATCGCGATCGGCGTCACGAGCTTGCTGGTGCCGTGGTAGGTGTCGCGCGCCTGGCGGTCGACGAACTCGAGGCAGATCTCCACGAACGCCTGCCACTTGCCCGGCACGCCCGAGGTGGCCTTGCGCGTGGCGAGCCAGAACAGGAACACGAGGAACAGGCCCATCGTCACCGAGGTGACCAGCGTGTCCACGTGCAGCGTCATGAACGTGCCCTCGCCGACCGAGCCGGTGAGGTTGTGGAGGTGATGCTGGATGTACTGGGTCGGTGTCAGTTCGTGTGCGGTTGCCATTGCAATCCAGGCCCGGGTAAGTCAGATCTTGTGGGTCAGCTCACGCGTCGCGCCGACGACGTGCGCCATCAGGGCGACGATCAGTCCGGCCAGCGTCGCGATGGCTGGCAGCCGGAGGACGGCGATCGCGAGCCAGAGCACCACGGCCACGACCACCCATTTCGCGACGACGGACACGACCAGCGCGCCGATCGCCCCGGCCGCGCTCGGTACGCCATCGGTCAGCGCGAAGCGCGCAGAGACGAGATGGGCGATCGTGAGCGTCAAGCCGGACAGCAGCACCGCGAGTCCATGCGGTACACCCCAAAACAATGCGATCGCAGCGGCGACGACCACGCAACAGGCCTGGACCAGCGCCTGGCGCTTCAGGCGGCGCCACCCCTCGGCTACGACTTTCAGCACGTGTGCACCTCTCGGTTCCCTGTCTGGCGATGCCGGGAGTTGTCGCGGCCGCAACGGAGGCTGCAAAGCCTGAGAATGATACCAACCGCGGTTTCGCTGCCGCAACCGACCCCCTGCGCGGCCACACGTCGCAGCCGTGCCGGAATCGATTCCACGACGCAGGCGGGCCGGGGTGCGACCTTCTGCCGCGCTCGCGTTCGCGATGCACACGGCTCGCCGCGCGGTTGATGGCGGTCACGCGCGCTCGGCATAATCGCGCGATCCCATGAAGCGGCGCGCCGCCGCGGAGCGCGCCGCGTCCATGAGTCCCGTTGCCGAGGCCAGCATCGACGTCCCTGCCGGGCAGGCCGTGTTCCGCGAAGGCGAGGCCGGCCAGTCGATGTACATCGTCGAGACCGGCGCGATCGAGATCCGCCGTGCCGCCCGCGGCACGCAGCCGGTCGCGGTGCTCGGCCCGGGCGATTTCTTCGGCGAAATGGCCATGCTCGAGGACCAGCCGCGCTTCGCCAGCGCGCTCGCGCGCGAGCCGACCCGCCTGCTGCGCATCGAGCGCGCCGAGTTCGCCGACCTCGTGCGCCAGAACATCGAGATCGCCGTGCGCATCATGCGCAAGCTCGTCGCGCGCCAGCGGCGTACCGAGAACCAGCTCGCCGAGGCCCTGGCCGAGATCGCGCGCCTGCGTGCGTCGCCCGCGCCTGCCGCGCGTCCTGCGCCGGTGCAGGCACCGGTCGCGGCCGCTGCCGCACCTGCACCGTCGCCCGCGCCGGCCGCTGCCGCCGCGACGGGCGGCCAGGCCTGCCAGCTGCGCCACGCGAGCGGCGCGGTGTTCACGCTGGATCCGGCGATCGCGCAGTTCATGGTCGGCCGCCCGGATCCCACGGCGGGCATCAACCCCGAGATCGACCTCAGCGGCATCGACACGACGCGCAGCCTCAGCCGCCGCCATGCGAAACTGGTGCGGGAAGGACGCCTGTATTTCGTGCGCGAGGAAGTCGGCACGGTGAACGGGACCTACGTGAACGACGTGCGCGTGCGCACGGGCGTCGACGTGCCGATCAAGCCCGGCGATCGGCTGCGGTTCGGCATGGTGGAAGTGGACTTTGCCGTCGCCTGACGGCCTGGAGAGCGGTCATGGTCAAGAGTGGAGAGGACATCGACGCGTTGGCGGCGGTCGACCTGGGCGTCATCGATGCGCTGAAGACGCTCAAGCAGGATGCCGACGTGCTGCGCGAGCGTCTGTCGGGCCTCGATGCGGTCAAGGCCGATTTCGAGCCTGCCGTGTACGAGCGCGTCAGCAACGATTACCGCGCGCGTCTCGCCGATCTCGATGCGAAGGCCGAGCCGCTGCGCCGCCAGGCGCGCGAGACCTATGCGCAGCTGCGTGGCCTGCTCGCGCAGATCGCCTCGGCACACGAGGCGGTCAAGCTCGACCGCCAGGAGATCGAACTGCGCCATCGCCTCGGCGAGTACGACGACAGCCAGTACGGCGAGCGCGTGCGCGCGATCGAGGAAGCGCTCCGCGAGCGCACCGCCGCACACGAGCGTGGCGAAGCACTGCGTGCACGCTTCCTCGAGGTGTTCGCGAGCGAGGACGAACTGCTCAAGCCGGTCGCGCCGCGCGCCTCCGCACCTGCGGCACCGCCCGCGCCGCCTGCCGCCGCGCCCGATCCGATCGTGACCGCGCCGGGCGTGCCGTTGCCGCCGCCACCGCCGGGTCCGGCCAGCACGCAGGAAATGCCCGCGGCCGCGGATCCCGTGCCGACGCCCGCGATCGCCAACCTGCCGCCCGCCGCGCAGACGCAGATCCTGCAGGTGCTCAAGCTGCCCGAACCGCCGCGCGTGCCGCCTCCGCCGCCGACCGCTCCGGCACCCGGTGGCGTGCCGACCGCGGCGTCGCCGACGCCGACGTTCGGTCCGAACGCGACGATGTCGCTGCGCACCGCGCGCCTCGTGCCGCAGAACCCCGAAGCCGGCCGCACCGCCGTGCCGCTGCCGCCGAAGCCCGTCTCGCTCGGTGCCGACGGCGCCAGCGACATCCGCATCGGCGGTCCCGGCGTCGAGCCGCGCCACGCGCAGATCACGGTCGATTCGAAGGGCTACACGATCGCCGACCTCGGCAGCAAGTCGGGCACGCGCGTCAACGCCGAGATCGTCCAGGAGCGTCTGCTCAAGCACGAGGACGTGATCCAGATCGGCATGGCGCGGTTCGTGTTCCGGGAAGGCTGACATGTCGCTCGACATCCGCGACGAGGCCGTCGACGGCGTGCGCGTGATCGCGCTCGCCGGTCGCCTCGACACCGAGACCGCCGCGGATCTCGAGCTCGCCGCGCAGGACTTCGTGGACGCGGGCGATCGGCGCTTCGTGATCGACCTCGCCGGCGTCGGCTACGTGAGCAGCGCGGGCCTGCGCGTTCTGCTCAAGCTCGCGAAGTCGCTCGAGGGCGGCGGCGCGCTCGCGCTGTCCGGCCTCAACGCGAGCGTGCGCCAGGTCTTCGACGTGGCCGGTTTCACGCCGCTGTTCACGATCGCGATCGATCGCGGTGCGGCGTTGTCGCGTGTCGCAGGCGCGCCTTCTCGTCCGGCATCGGCGCCCGCCTCGCAGAAGCCTTCGCCTGCTGCGGCGCCGCCGGCATCGCGCCCCGCTCCCACGCCGTCGCCCGTTGCATCCGTACCGCAGCCGACGCCGACGCTTGCCGATGCGGCATCACGCCTGCTCGATGCGAAGCCCGCGGACGGAAACAAGGCCGATCCGGCGCTCGTCGACAAGGCCGGTCAACTGCTCGGCGCGGGCCGCAAGTCCTGACGTTTCCGTGATCGCGGGACGGGGCGCCTCGCGGTGATCGCGAGCGTCCGTCACGCGTCGTGCGTGCGCTTGCGATCGACTAAGGCGAAACGCGCTCGACCACGAACAACGTGAGATCGTCGGCGGCCGCCGCACCGCCGACGAAGCCTGCGAGCGCCACATCGAGCGCGTCGAGCATCGCGGCCGCGCCGTCGACCGGTGCGACCGTCGCGATCGCGCGCTCGAGACCGAACCGCTCGCCTTCCGTGTTCGCGGCCTCGTCGAGGCCGTCCGTGTAGAGCAGCCAGGCGCTGCCGGGTTCGAGTGTCGCCGTGAGGACCGGGAACGTCGTGCGCGCACTCGCGCCGAGCGGCGCGCCGGCCTCGACCGGCACGCTCGAGACGAGGCCGTCGCGCCGGCGATGCAGCGGCGCGGGATGTCCCGCATTCGCGATCTCGAGGTGTCCGTCGGCCGTCGACAGCGCGAGCACCTGCGCGGTGACGAACATGCCCGGTTCGAGCTCCTCGCCGAGCAGCGTGTTGAGCGAGACGAGCAGGTCGGCCGGGCCGGGCGACTGCGCGCCGAGCAGGCGTACCGCCATGCCGAGACGCGCCATCACGAGTGCGGCCGAGACGGCCTTGCCGGCGACGTCGGCGATGAGGATGCCGAGGCGATCGTCGGCGAAGCGGAACACGTCGAGATGGTCGCCGCCGACCACGCGCGCCGGCACGTAGCGTTCCGCGAACGCGTAGCCGTCGAGCGCGGGAAGGTTGGCCGGAAGGAAATGCTGCTGCACGCGCCGCGCGAGCTGCAGGTCGCGTTCGGCGACGCGGCGCTCCGGATGGGCGTCGCGATGGGCGCCGAGCAGGCTTGCCAGCGAGGTCGCGAGCGCCTTGGCGATCGCATCGTCGCCGGTCGTGAACGCATCGGGCGGCGTGGCCTGCACGACCAGCGTGCCGAGCGTTTCGCCGGCGAGCACGATCGGCGCGGCGAGCACGTGGCCCCGTGCGGCAGAGTTGTCCGTCAGGGCCGCGACAGGCCCCGCGAAGCCGTGCACGTGGCGCAGGCTGGCCGTGGCGCACGTGGCATCCGCCGCGTCCACGTCACCGTGGGACGCGAACGCGGCGAGTCCGCGTGGACCGGCATGCGTGTACACGATCGCGGCCGTGACGCCGTCGAACGTCACCGCCATCAGCGCGAGCGCTTCGCCGGCGAGCGAGGCCGGATCGTCCCGCCGCGCTGCAAGGCCCGCCACGCGCGCGAGCAGATCCATGCGCGCGATCAGGCGCGGGAACGGCAGGCCGGAAGCCTGCTCCGCAGGTGCCAGGTCGAAGCGCACGCGCACGTCGCCGAACGCGAGTTCGCAGCCGTCGGTGAGCGTGTGCGGCGAGATGATCGCTGCATCGTCGCAGAGCGTGCCGTTCGCGCTGCCGAGGTCGCTGATCTGCCAGACGTCGCCGGCGGGGCGCAGCTCGGCGTGGCGTCGCGATACCGACGTGTCGTCGAGGCGGATGTCGGCGAGCGTGCCGCGTCCGACGACGACGGCGCCGCTGAAACTGAAGCGTTGCCCCGTCAGGGCGCCGCGAAGGAGGGTCAGGCTGGGCATGGCGGCACGCAGTGTCGCATGCGTCCGCAGCCCGCGTGCACGCGCACGCCGCATGCGATGCGGGCGTGCACGTAAACGACATGCATAAAAAAACCGGACGGCGGACCGTCCGGTTCGAAGAGCGCTGCAGCCGTATCGAAGGGGAGGGCAGCTGCAGAACTATCCACGCAAGGTGGAATTACTTGCCGGTGGCAGCCTTCTTGACGGCGCCGACCTGCTTGGCCACGGTGTCGTTCGTCGCCTCGAGCGAGCCCTTGATGAGCGCGCCGATGGCTTCGTTGGTCTTGAGCGTGACGCCGAAGACTTCCTGGCCCGTGACGTAATACTTCTCGGCCGATTCCTTGGCGAGCTGCACGCCCTTCGGCCAGATCGCCTTGGCGGTCTCGAAGTCACGCGCTTCGCTCGCCGCCGACCAGAACTCGGCCGTCGCGTTGACGCGGTTCTCGAACGTCTTGATCTGCAGGTCGGCGATGCGCTCGAAGCTCTCGAGCGTCAGGCTCTGCGCCTTGACGGCGGTCTCGGCGAAGCTCTTGCCGAGGGCGAGAAGCTGCGAATTGAACTGTTCGTACATGATGGTGGACTCCCTCACAGAGTGGTGTAGGGGGAGTCTAGCAGTACTTTTGTGCGTTGCAACAAGATCGATGCGAAAAAGTGTGCGGATGTTCACGAATCGCTTCGTAACGCATTCATAATGAAAACGTTTTCTTGAGGTTCGGGACCTTGTGCGGCGCCACGAAACCTAGGCGCGGCACGGTCCGGTATAGCGGCAGCCCGACGTGCAGGTCTCGTGCACGACCACCTCGGAAAGCTGCGGCAGCGACGGCACGAGTGTGTCCCAGATCCAGATCGCGAGGTTCTCGCTGGTCGGATTCTCGAGTCCGGCGATGTCGTTGAGGTAGTGGTGGTCGAGCTGCTCGTACACCGGCGCGAACGCCTTGCTCACGTCGCCGAAGTCGGCGACCCAGCCCATGACCGGATCGACGTCACCCGAAAGGTGAATCTCGATGCGGAACGAATGCCCGTGCAGGCGCGAGCACTTGTGCCCGGCGGGAACGTTCGGAAGGCGGTGCGCGGCCTCGATGCGGAAGGCCTTGAAGATCTGCATGGGCGCGGCCGCAGGGCGCGAAGGAAGCGATGGTGGCTATGGGTGGACTCGAACCACCGACCCCAGCATTATGAGTGCTGTGCTCTAACCGGCTGAGCTACATAGCCATGGGGGCGCGCATTGTAGCGGCCCGATCGGCGCCGGTAAATGCCTGCGCGTGGCGCGCTTCGCCGCGGCGGATCGCCGCCGGCTCCTCCACGATGGAGGCCTTTGCATCGCCTTGCCGCGATCCGCGGCGCTGTGGAAGAATCGCCTGCAAACAACGGGATGCGTGCCTGATCGCACGCCGGATGCCATGTTCACGGCAGTCGGCGGGCCGCGGCAGCATCCCACCAGGAGCTCGCGCGTGATCGACCCCGATGGTTACCGTCCGAATGTCGGCATCGTCCTGTTGAAGGACGACGGTCGCGTGTTCTGGGCGCGCCGCGTGTCGCGCGACGGCTGGCAGTTCCCGCAGGGCGGCATGCGCAGCGACGAGACGCCGGTCGAGGCGATGTACCGCGAGTTGCAGGAAGAGACCGGCCTGCTGCCCGAGCACGTCGAACTGCTCGGTGCGACACCGGGCTGGCTGCGCTACCGCCTGCCGAACCGTTTCGTGCGGCGTGGCGACCGCCCGACCTGCGTCGGCCAGAAGCAGGTGTGGTTCCTGCTGCGCCTGGTCGGCGAGGAGCATCACGTGAACCTCGGCGCCAACGAGAAACCCGAGTTCGACAGCTGGCGCTGGGTCGATTTCTGGTACCCGAGCGTGCACGTGGTCGCCTTCAAGCGGCGCGTCTACCAGCAGGCGCTGCGTCACCTGTCCCCGGCTGCCGAAGCCGCCTGCAACGTGCGTTTCGTTGTGCCCGTGCTCGACGACGACGCGTCGCTGGCCGCCGCCACGCGCTGACTGCGCGGTTGACAATCATTCGTATTTGCATTGGAATGCCCGGAGCCCCCACCCGGTAGCTTCGATGTACGTTTGCATCTGCAACGCCGTCACCGACCATGCGATCCGCGAAGCCGCGGCGCTCGGCGTGTCGACGCTGGACGAGCTGACGATGCGCACGGGCTGTGCGGGTAGCTGTGGCAGCTGTGCCGACCTCGCCCTCGAGATCCTCTCCGAATCCGCGCCCCGCAAGGTGCGTGCGTTCCCGCTCACGCTCGAGCTCGCCGTCGCTGCCTGACGGTTGTCTGTCGCGCGTCGTGGCGCGCGCGATTCGCGACCCCTCATCGAATGCCGTGATGTCCGTGCCGGGACCGATCCGGCGTGCACGCCCTAATGCGTGCGATTCGCGTTACTTCATGGGATTTCCGCGATCGCTATAGTCCGCGGCGTTGCCGCTCGCGCGGCCGTCACGTCAACCGCAGCGGAGCACGCGTCATGAAGGGCGATCCCAAGGTCATCGAGCATCTCAACCGGGCGCTCTGCAACGCGCTGACCCTGATCAACCAGACCTTCCTGCACTACAGGATGTTCAAGCACTGGGGCTTCAAGGAACTCGCCGAGCACGAGTACAAGGATTCGATCCATGCGATGAAGGATGCGGACAAGCTCATCGAGCGCATCCTGTTCCTCGATGGTCTGCCCAACCTGCAGCAGCTCGGCAAGCTGCTGATCGGCGAGAAGCCGGTCGAGGCCCTCGAGTGCGACATCCGCCTCGTGCAGGCCTGTGTGGCCGACCTCAAGGCCGGCATCGCGTACGCCGAGGGCGCCGGTGATTTCGTCAGCCGCGAGCTGCTCGAGGACATCCTCGAGGACGAGGAGGAGCACATCGACTGGCTCGAGACCCAGCTGAGCCTCGTCGCGCAGATCGGCGACGCGAACTACCTGCAGGCCAAGATCGGCGACTGATGCACTAAGGCCCGACCTGGGGTAAACCCCAGCTCGGGGCATCCCCGAGTGACGAAGCCGTGACACGGGCGGACGATGACCCTCCGCCGTGTCCTGCGCAGAGGTTCGTCATGTCCGGAATCGAAGCAGCCCGCAACACCTTGCCGTCGGAAACCACCGCCGGGTACTGGCACCACGACCCGACCAGCGATCAGTTCGCGAAGGCGATCGACCTGCAGGCCGCGGGCGCCGTGCAGCCGACCTCGCAGGCCACCAACGACGGCTCCACGCTGATCGACGGCAACGCGACCAACGACGGTTCGCGTACGTTCCGGCAGACGCCCGACGGCAAGTCGATCGCGGTCGATCCTTTCCAGCAGACGCGTGAAGTGTCGATCTCGCGCGAGCGCACCGTCGCCGATGCCGGCAACGGCCAGCAGTACGTCACCTCCGACCAGCTCGTCTTCGAGACCGGTGCGGGCAACGACGACGTGCGCGTGACCTCCAACAGCGACGGCAGCCTGTCGCTGGTCGCCAACGGCGAGAAGTACCGCCTCGAGCTCGCGCAGGGCCAGGAGCTGACGATCCGCGCCGGCGACGGCAACGACGTGATCCACGTGGCCGCCGACGTCAAGGTCAACGTGGTCGTCGAGGGCGGCAACGGCGACGACACGATCACCACGGGCGCCGGCAACGACCGCGTCGACGGTGGCGCCGGCAACGACGTCATCGACACCGGCGCAGGCGACGACTACGTGTTCGCCGGCTCGGGCAACGACACCGTGAACGCCGGCGCCGGCAACGACGTCGTCTACGGCGGCGACGGCGACGACAAGCTCTACGGCCAGAGCGGCAACGACTTCGTCGACGGCGGCAAGGGCAACGACACCGTCTACGGCGGCGCCGGCAACGACATCCTGTCGGGCGGTCTCGGCAACGACCATATCGAAGGCCATTCGGGCGACGACCGCATCTACGCCGGCGGCGGCACCGACGTGATCAGCAACACGGGCGGCAACAACGTCGTCTACGCGCAGACCGGCATCGACCAGATCTCGGCCTCGCAGGGCGCGAAGAACACCGTCGTCAACGTCGATCTCACCGGCACGCCGGGCGCGACGGGCATCCGCGTCGAAGGTTCGGACGGCTTCCGCCAGCGCGTCGAGTCCGATCTCGAGTTCTTCCGTTCCTCGCCGAACGGCCGCCAGATGCTCGCCGAGTTCGACGCCGCCGCCTCACGCGGCAACACCGTGACGATCCGCGAGCTGTCCAACGAGCAGAACGGCTACGCGATGAGCAGCGGCGACGAGATCAGCCGTGGTCGTCCGGGCCCGGGCTCGGATGTCGAGATCGCCTACAACCCCGAGTTCTTCATGTCGGATTTCCCGGCGCCGTCTGTGGTGCTGTACCACGAGATGTCGCATGCCTGGAACGGCGTCAACGGCACGTTCCAGCCGGGCGTGTACTCGGGTAGCGACGCGCAGGACCGCAACGCCGGCGTGCCGAACGCCGAGCGTCAGGCCGTCGGCCTCGAGACGACCGCACCGGCCTACGATTTCGATGGCGATCCGTCCACGCCAGCGACCACGCACAACCCGTATCCGCTCACCGAGAACGGCTTGCGCACGGAACTCGGCCTGCCGCTGCGCCTGCACTACGCGCTCTGACCCCGGCATGACGAGCACGATGCGCCCGGCCGTCGCTGGCCGGGCGCTCGCATGTCCGGCTAAGCTCGCCGCATGACCCCTGCAACGCGCAGTCGACTCGTGACACTGATGCTCCTCGCGGGCAGCGTCGTCGCGGGCGTCGCGCATGGAGCCGCATCGATGGGACAGGCCACCACGCGCGTCGCCGGCGGCGATGCCGAACTCGACGTTACGTTCGTCTACGACGCCTCGAAGCACGCGCTCGACGCGCGCTACACGCTGCGCAACACCGGCGCCGGGCCGCTGGCATCGTTCGATCGCGGCACGAGCCTCGAGGTCAAGGGAGGTCGCCTGCCGGCGGGCGCCGTGCCTGCGCCAGCGTTCCAACACGATGGTGACGCGACGACGTTCTCGCACGTCGCGCTGGCGTTGCCGAAGCCCGCGCCGACCGTCCCGCGCATCCCGCTCGCCGCACGCGTCGAGCCCGGTGCATCGCTCGAGGGGGCGTTCCGTGCCGAGGTGCCGTCCGCCGCGAAGCGCGTGCGCTGGTGCCTCGGTGTGCTCGCGTTCGACGAGGCCACGTTCTCGCGCCCGATCGAGTCAGCGAAGCCGGTCGTCTGGCATGCGGCGTTCGATGCCGCGTCGCGCCAGCGCGAGCTGTGTACGCCATGGTTCGACGTCGCGACGTCGACGTTCGCGACCGACTGATCCCGCTCAGGCCGCGTCGATGCCGAGCGCGGCGAAATCCGCGCGCACGCGCTCGAGTTCGCCACGCATGCGTGCGGCCTGGCCGGCCGGGTCGGTCACGCGCCCCGCGCGCGCCTGCGCCTCGGCTTCGCGCGCGAGTTCCGACAAGCCCATCGCGCCGAGGTTGGCGCTCGAGGACTTGAGCGAATGCGCCGCCATGCCGAAGGCTGCGGCATCCCCGCTGATCGCCGCCGCCTCGAGCGATGCGACCAGACGCGGCGCGTCCTCGAGGTAGACGCGCACGAGGTCGCCGAACGTGTCGCCCATGACATCGAGCAGCTCGTTGACGACGCCGGCGTCGATGGCCGTCCCGCGCGGCGCAGAAGGTGCAGGCGGTGGCGGTGTGACGTCCGGCCGCGGTGCGGACGCCGCGGAGCCGGACGCGGGCAGCCAACGCGCCAGCATCGCCTCGAGGGCGCGCCGGTCGAGCGGCTTGGTCAGGTAATCGTCCATGCCGGCGGCGAGGCACTTCTCGCGGTCTCCGGCCATCGCGTTCGCGGTCATCGCGAGGATCGGCAAGCGGGGAAGGCCGCGTGCCTTCTCGTCTTCGCGTCGCTTCGTCGTGGCCGTGTAGCCGTCCATGACCGGCATCTGGCAATCCATGAGCACGGCATCGTAGTGCGTCCGGGCGAGGCGTTCGATCGCGAGCAGGCCGTTCTCGACCGCCTCGACCTCGAGGCCGGAGAGTCCGAGCAGGCGTTCGGCGACCTGACGGTTGACCGGGTTGTCCTCGACCAGCAGCACGCGGCCGGACAGGCGCCTCGTCGGCGTCTCGTTGGCCGCCACCGTCGCCGCGGGCGTCTCGACCAGAGCCGTCAGGAGCGACGTGTCGCGAGGGTCGACGACACCTTCGGTGATGCCGAGCAGGCTGTTGCACGCCGTGCGCAGGCTGCGCTCGTCGGGCACGCCTGCGAGTGTGACGATGCGCGAGGGATCGCGCAGATCCTGCACGCCTTCGTCACTGCCGATCAGCAGTACGCGCAGGTGGTCGAGCGAAGGCTCGCGCAGGATGTTGCGCACGAGCGCGACCACGGTGCCGCGCGTCGAGTCGAGGTCGACGACGAGCAGTTCGTAGCCCCAGCGCTCGTTCGTGCTCGCACTCGAGCGCAGGCGCGCGAGCGCCTCGACGGCCGCGCCGACGTGCAGGTAGGTCATGCCGAGGTTCGAGAGCTGGCCGTTGACGCGGCGCACGAAGGCGTCGTCGGCGCTCATGATGATCGCGCGCACGCCGTTGAGGTCGCGGCGTACCTGGATGTCGCCGATCGCCTTGAGCAGCGGCACGTTGAACCAGAACAGCGAACCGCGCCCGAGCTCGGAGCGCACGCCGATCTTGCCGCCCATGAGGTCGACGAGGCGCTTGCAGATGACCAGGCCGAGGCCGGTGCCGCCGTACAGGCGCGTCGTCGACGCATCGGCCTGCGTGAACGGCCGGAACAGCTTGGCGGCCGTGGTCTCGCTCATGCCGACGCCGGTATCACGCACCGCGAACACGATCTCGTGATGCGAGCGGGACTCGCCGCGGCGACCGACCTGGATCGTCACGCTGCCGCGCTCGGTGAACTTGATCGCGTTGCTGACGAGGTTGGTGAGCACCTGGCGCAGGCGCACCGGATCGCCGCGCACGGCGAGGCGCACGGCGGGGTCGATCGCCACGGCGAGGCGCAGGCCCTTCGCGTTCGCGGTGCCCTGCATGAGCATCGCGACCGAGTCGACGAGATCCTTGAGGTTGAGGCCGACGGTCTCGAGCTCGAGCTTCTCGGCTTCGAGCTTGGAGTAGTCGAGGATGTCGTCGACGATGCGCAGCAGCTCGATCGCGGACTGGTGCGCGGTGGCGAGATACTCGTGCTGGTCGGGACGCAGCGGCGTGGAGAGCGCGAGGTCGAGCAACGGCACGATGCCGTTGAGCGGCGTGCGGATCTCGTGGCTCATCGTGGCGAGGAACTCGCTCTTGGCCATCGCGGCGGCTTCGGCCTCCTGCTTGGCCGCGACGAGCTCGCCCTGCATGCGGCGCAGCGACTCGAGTTCGTCGCGCTCGGCCGACGTCGCCACGGCGCGCACGGGCTCGGCGATCGGTTCGAGGCGGGCGGGCGTGTCCCGGCGCCCCTCGACCGAGGGCTGCACGTGACGACCGGTGCGCCACGCAGCGACGAATCCGAGCATGGCGACGACGAGCCATGCCGCGATGACCGGTACGACGAAGCGCGGCGACGCATGCCACGGTGTCGTCGCAGCTGCGGCGAGTGCGAGCACGCCGATCAGGACGGGAAGGACGCGGTCAGAGTGCCGAGGCATTGAAGTCGTACGACATGTCGCGTCCGGCTTCCTGCACGAAATTGCCCTGGATCAGGTCGACGCCGGTCGACCACAGCGAGGCGGCCACGCGCGCCTCCTCGACGCGCGGTGCGATGACGCGGCGGCCGTCGGCGTGGGCGACCCGCACGAGTTCGCGCAGCTCCTCGCGCAGCGTGTCGTCGAGGGCCTGGGCATAGCGCACCGACAGCTTGAGGAAGTCGACCGGCAGCATGCGCAGCATGTCCGAAGCCTGTGCGCCGGCCTCGACCCCCGCGAGGGTGAGTCCGACACCGAGGCGCTTCACGCCGAGCGCGAACTCGACCACGTCGGACAAGGCGTCCGGAATGTCGGCGGCGCGCAACTCGATCGACACGTGGGCCGGTGGCACGCGGTGCGTGTCGAGTGCCTTGCGCAGCCACTCGACGCGGTCCGGATCGCGCGCGCTCTGCACCGACTGGCTCACGAACAGGCGCAGCACGCGGCCGTCGCGATAGCGCTCGCCGATGATCGCGAGGCAGCGCTCGAGCATCCAGCGGTCGACGTCGACGATGAGGCCGGACTGCTCGGCGGCCGGGATCAGTTCGCTGGCGGCGCTGACGCGGCCGTCGGCACGCGGCAGGCGCAGCAAGGCCTGGAACTGTTCGTCGACTTCGCCCTGCAGCGAGACGATGGGCTGGAACACGACGCGGAACGCGGAAGTCTCGATCGCCGCGCGCATCGCATCGAGGAGTTCCTGGCCGGCCGGGCGCGCATCGGCGGGGCGCGCGATCGCGACACCGTGCTTCTCGTGCGCGCGCGCGTCGAGCATCGCGCGCTCGGCCGCGTCGATCATGGCCTTCGCATCGCCCGCGCCGACCGTGAACGGGCAGACGCCGACGACCAGTCCGAGGCGCACGATGCTGCCGCCGTCGTCGAAGGCCTCCTGGCCGACCTGGGTACGGATGGCGGTCGCGAGCGCCTCGAGCGCGGCGGCGTTGCGATCGGGATTGAGCAGCAGATAGCCCGCGTCGCCACAGCGCGCGAGCATGTCGCCGCTGCCCAGCGACGCCGCGAGCACCACGGTGAGCTTGCCGAGCAGGGCTTCGAACGCCTTGTGGTCGAGGCGGCCGTGCAGGCGTTGCGCGTCCTCGACCTCGAGGAACAGCAGCCCGCCACCGCGCGTTTTCGCATCCTCGAGCGACAGCATGCCGGTCAGGCGTCGCGTCAGCGCGACGATGTCGTGCACGCCACCGGAAGACTCGCGCTCGACCGGTACGACGCGGCGCTTCTCGAGCTGGCGCGCGCGGCGCACGCGGCTCGTCACCGCGGCGATCAGGTGCTTCGGCGCGATCGGCTTGGAGAGGAAATCGTCGCCGCCTGCGTCGAGGGCCTCGAAGTGCTTCTCGGTATCGCTCTCGCCGGACAGGAACACGATCGGTGTCGACAGGAACGCCTCGCGCTCGCGGATCATCGCGGTCAGTTCCATGCCGTCGCAGACCGGCATGTGCAGGTCCATGAGGACGAGGTCGGGGCGGAAATCGTCGATCTTCTCGAGCACCTGCGAGGCCTCGCCGATCGTCAGCGTCTGCATGCCCGACTTGCGCAGGATCGACTCCGCGAAGAGCGCCTGCGAGCGGTCGTCCTCGACGATCATGATGCGGTACGGGTCGCGGGTCGCCGCGTCTTCGAGCTCGCGCACGCGCCCGAGGACGGTCTCGGCCGATACCGGCTCGACGAGGAAGGCATCGCAGCCCGCACGCATCGCGCGCAGTCGCGCGGGCAGGTCGGCCTGCGCGGACAGCGCGACGAGCACGACACGCCGTGCGGCGCGCGCACGAGCGGCCTGCACGAGCGCACCGATCTCCTCGATCGCGGCGAGGTGTTCGCTGCCGAGCACGACGAGATGCGGCGGCTGTCGCGTGAGGGCGTCCTTGAGCGCCTGCAGGCTGCGTGCCGCCTGCACCTCGTAGCCGGCCGCGCGCAGGCCCAGGTCGATCTCGGTCGCGGTCGCGCCGCCGTCACCCAGATGACAGGCCGTACGCGTTCCCTCCGCCTCGGGCGCGATCGCCGGCAGCGCGTCGAGCGCATCGGCGGCGGGTTCGGGTTCCGCGGGCGGTGTCGGAACCGATGGCTCGGGAACGACGATCGGTGCGACCGGTGCGATCGGCGCGACCGGAGCGGGAGGTGCCGGTTTCGGAGCGATGGGTGTTGCGGCCGGCGCCGCCACGGGCGTGGCCGGCGTCACGACGGGCATCGGCGCGGCATGGGGCGGCGCCGAGGCGGTCGAGCGCCGCCAGTACTGGGCGGGTGGTCGAACCAGCAGCGGGAAGCCGTTGTCCTCGCTTGCGCCATAGCCGAACAACTGGCGATCGCCCGTCGAAGGCGCATCCTCGACCACGGACGCCGCGGCGCTACCGCCGAGTTCGGCGAGTCGCTCGCCGGCCTGTCCGGCGGCATCCTCGCGGGCTTCGGGATCGGCGGCGAGCAGGTCGCGCACGGCGTCGGCGAACGCGGCGAGTGCGATCGCCGAGGCGTCGCCGATGGCCTCGGCGCGTGTCGCCAGCACGGCGACGTCCTGGGCGAGCAGGTGCAGGGCGTTGACGTCGGCCGGGATGCGCAGGAGCCGCTCGCCGCGCAGGCGCAGATCGCGCGTGCGCGCCGCCAGCTGCGCGAGGTGCGCATCGCGTCCGCGCGGGCGTCGTGGCGTGGTCTCCGGGACCGGCATGGTGTCCCCTGTGCAAAGACGCGGCGACTATACCAGCGCGTGGATGTCCGGCGTCAGAACGGCTTGACCACGACCAGGATCACGATGCCGACGAGCAGCAGCACCGGTGCTTCGTTGAACAGGCGCAACCACCGGCTCGAGCGCGTATTGGCGTCACGCGCGAACGTGCGCACCATGCGCGCGAGGGTGACGTGGTAGGCGACCAGCAGCACGACGAGGGCGAGCTTGGCGTGGAACCAGCCGCCGAGGAAGCCCGCGCCATGCGCCATCCACCATGCCGCGAGCGCGATGCCGAACACGGCGGCCAGCGTGCCGCCGATGTGGGTCATGACGAGCAGGCGGCGTTCCATGACCTTGAGGCGCTCGCGCACGACGGGCTCGCGGGCTTCCGCGTGGTAGACGAACAGCCGCGGCAGATAGAACAGCCCGGCGAACCAGGTCACGACGAAAACCACGTGGAAGGCCTTGAGCCAGAGCATCGGTGCACGCACGCCAGCCGGAGGGCGCGCGAGTATAGCGTTGCTTGACGCCTCGCCGCCCGCGTGGCTATAAGCGCGTTCCGTTCAGCTTCGCCCGCCTTCCTCCGCGATGCCCACGCCCCGTTTCGAGGTCCGTCCGTTCGATCCCGCACGCGCGCGACGCCAGCGCCTGCTGCTCGCGCTCGCCTGGCTGGGCTCGCTGCTGGTCGTGGCCGCGACGACGGCGCTGTTCGTCGAGCGCAAGGCCAGCCCGCATGATGGCCACGTCGTCGCCGACACCGCGGATACCGAGGCGCTCAAGGCGCGCATCGCGATCCTCGAGCGCTCCGAGCAGGTCGCCAAGGCGGCGCTCACGGACCTGCAGCGCACCCTGCGCGACCGCGAGGAGGAGATCGCCGGCGTGCGCACCGATCTCGCGTTCTACGGCCGCCTCGTCGGCGGCCAGCGTCGCGAAGGCCTCGCGATCCACGCGCTTGCGTTGACACCGGTCGCGGGATCGCGTGCCTGGAACCTGCGCGCGACGCTGACCCAGAACTTCAAGCGCGGCGCCGAGACCAAGGGCCGCTTCGTCGTCACGGTCACCGGTGTTCGCGAAGGCCAGCTCGCGACGCTGTCGTGGGGCGAACTGACGCAGCAGTCGTCGGATGGCGGAATTGCTTACGCGTTCAAGTATTTCCAGCAGATCGACGGCACCATCATGCTCCCGGAAGGCTTCGAGCCGAACCGCGTGCGCGCCACCGCCGAAGGGGACGGCGGCAAGGCGGAGCAGGAATTCAACTGGAACGACGCGGCCAAGGCCGAGGAGACGACCGATGTTCGGCAATGACAAGCGCAACGGCCATGCCGTGGCCGCGATCACGACCCTGATCGCCGAAGGCACCACGATCCGCGGCGACATCGAGTTCGCGGGTGGCCTGCACCTGGACGGCACCGTCGAGGGCGCGGTCAACGGGCAGGGCGACAAGGCCGTGCTGACGCTCAGCGACAAGGGCTGCGTGAAAGGGGAGATCCGCGCACCGAACGCGGTCATCAACGGCCGCGTCGAGGGCGACGTGTTCGTCGGCGAGCGACTCGAGCTCGCGCTCAACGCGCGTGTCGACGGCAACGTCTACTACAAGCTGCTCGAGATGGCCGCGGGTGCCCAGATCAACGGCAAGATGGTCTACCAGGCCGAACCGCCGCGTCAGCTGAGCGGCCCGTCCGCGGATGCTTGAAACGGCGCCATCCGCTACGATCTCCTTCTGATCGACCGGAGGGGCCCGCCCTCCGCCGGACCGCGACGATGAGCACCGCCAGTACACCCTCCTACCTCGATGCCGACCAGTCTCCGCTGGTCTTCACGGCCGCGGCCGCGAGCAAGGTCAACGAGCTCATCGCCGAAGAGGGCAATCCGGACCTCAAGCTGCGCGTCTACATCAGCGGCGGCGGCTGCTCGGGCTTCCAGTACGGCTTCACGTTCGACGAGGAGCGTGCCGAGGACGACCTCGCGGTCGAGAAGGACGGCGTGCTGCTGCTCGTCGACCCGCTCAGCCTGCAATACCTCGGTGGCGCCGAGATCGACTACACCGAATCGCTGACCGGCGCCCAGTTCGTCATCCGCAACCCCAACGCGAAGACGACCTGCGGCTGCGGATCGTCGTTCGCGGTCTGATCCTGCCCGACGCCGCGTGAGCGCCGAACAGCGCAGCCTCCGCAACGTCTTCTCGCGCCTCGCGCTCGACCGCTGCAGCGAACATCGCCACGACGCCGACTGGCTCGCGGGGGCGTTCGCGCGGGAAGGCGCGCGCTGTCTGCTGCTGCGCGCCGACGGGAAGGCGCTCGCCGGCGCCGACGGTGCCTCGCTGACGCTGCTCGACGTACGCACGCGTGAAACGTTCGGCGACGCGCGCGGCGCCACCTTCCTCGGTTGCGACGACACGCAGGTGCCGTACTTCGCCCTCGTCGCCGACACCGACCAGGCCGAACGCGCCGAGCGCGATCTCGGCGCGTTCGTCGACCTGCGCCGCGCCGGCCAGCGCATGGCCGCGTTCGAGGCCGGCCTGTTCGCGTACGCGCGAGGACTCACCCACTGGCAGTCGCGCACGCGCTGGTGCGGCGCCTGCGGCAGCGTGCTGTCGCTCGAGTGGGGCGGTCATCGCGCGCGCTGCCCGAATGCCGCCTGCAGCATCGAGCATTACCCGCGCACGGATCCCGCGATCATCGTCATCGTGACCTGGCGCGACGCCTGCCTGCTCGGCCGCCAGCCGAGCTGGCCCGAAGGGCGCTGGTCGACGCTCGCGGGTTTCGTCGAACCCGGCGAAACGCTCGAGGACGCGGTGCGCCGCGAGGTGTACGAGGAGGCCGGCGTGCGCGTGGTCGACTGCGACTACCACTCCTCGCAGCCGTGGCCGTTCCCGTCGTCGCTGATGCTCGGCTTCACGGCGCGTGCGGACGATCCGACGATCCGCGTCGGCGACGAACTCGCCGAGGCGCGCTGGTTCGAGGTCGATGCGTTCGTCGCCGGCGTGCGCGACGGTTCGATCGGCCTGCCGCCGCCGCTGTCGGTGTCGTACCGCCTCATCGAGGACTGGCTGCTGCGCGCCGGCGGCCTCGAGCTCGACACGATCGCCGTCGCCAACCACGCCGCCTGGCGCTGACTGCGCGTCGCCGCGCGTGCGGCTACACTCCGGCGCATCCTCCGCCGGCGTGAATCCGATGGCCACCACCCTCCTCGCGATCGTCCTCGTCCTGCTCGCGTCGCACGCGCTGCCCGATCTCGCGCGCGCCCGCGACACGGGCTGGTTGCGCAGCCTCATGGCGCAGGCCGGCGATGGCGCGCGTGCGCTGCTCGTGCCGCTCGCGGTACTCGTCGTCGTCGCCCTCGTGCAGGCTGCGCTCGGCGGGCGCGGTTACGGCTTCCCGGGCTTCGCGTTCGCGCTCGTCGTGCTGTACCTGTGCTGGGGGCCGCGTGATCTGGATCGCGACATCGAGGCCGTGCTCAAGGCGCCCGACGGCGAGCGCCGCCGCGCGGCTGCGCAGGCGCTCGCGCCCGATGGCGGCGTGTCGCCGCTGCCGTTCACGGCTGCGGCGGTCGTCGAGGCGAGCGTGTGGTCGGCCCTGCAGCGTCACGCCGGCGTGCTGTTCTGGTTCGTCGTGCTCGGCCCGTTCGGCGCGGTCGGCTACCGGCTCGTGCAGTTGCTCGCGCGCAACGATCGCTTCCGCGACCTCGTCGGTGCCCAGCGCGAGGCGCTCGAACGCACCGCGCTCGTGCTCGACTGGGCCCCCGCCCACCTGTTCGCGCTGTCGATCGCGCTCGTGTCGGACTTCGACGCGGTGGTGCGTGCATGGCGCGAGTACCACGCCTCGCACGGCAACGGCTATTTCACGCTCGACCTCGGTTTCCTCGGCGTGATCGCCAAGGCCGGCGTGGACGCCGATGTCGTGGCCGGCGACGGCGGCGAGGCCGATGTCGCGAATCCGCTCGCCGAACTCGCCGATGCACGCGTCGTGCTGCGACGCGTGCTCATGGTGTGGCTGGCCGTGCTCGCGGTGCTCGCGATCGGCAGCCTGTCGGCCTGACGCGCCGCCTCAGGCCCAGGCGCCGCGCAGCGCACGTACGCGCTTCTCGAGTTCCTCGGCGCTGGCCTGCGCCGGATCGACCGGCTCGCCCGCGACGAGCACGATGCGCGACCAGAACCGCCGCGGCAGGCGCGCGCGCCCGAGGCGGCTGTCCTTGCGGCTGAAGATGCTGCCCCACAGCCCGCGGATCGCCAGCGGCACGACCGGCACCGGACGACGCTCGAGGATGCGTTCGACGCCCGAGCGGAACGTCGCGATCTCGCCGTCCGAGGTGAGGCCGCCCTCGGGGAAGAGGCAGACGAGGTCGCCCGCGGCGAGTGCGGCGTCGATCTCGTCGAAGGCCTTGTCGAGCAGGGCGCGATCCTCCTTGACGCCGGCGATCGGGATCGCGCGCGCCGTGCGGAAGATGAAGCTCATGACCGGGATGTTGAAGATCTTGTAGTACATGACGAAGCGCGCCGGCCGGCGCACGCTGCCCGCGACGATCAGCGCGTCCATGTAGCTGACGTGGTTGCAGACGAGCAGGGCAGGGCCTTCCTCGGGCACGTTGGCGAGGCCTTCGGTGCGGATGCGGTACAGCGTGTTGACGAGGATCCAGCTCAGGAACCGCATCAGGAACTCGGGCACGAGGGTGTAGATGTAGATCGCGACGGCCGCGTTGAGGATCGCCACGACGAGGAAGATCTGCGGGATCGTCAGGCCGAGCGCGGTCAGGCCGAGGCCGAGGCCGGCCGAGACGACCATGAAGAGCGCGTTGAGGATGTTGTTGCCGGCGATCACGCGCGACAGCTCGCTGCGGTCGGTGCGGCTCTGCACGAGCGCGAACAGCGGCACGATGAACAGTCCCGCGAACAGGCCGATCAGCACGAGGTCGACGATCACGCGCACGCTGCCCGGCGCGAGCACGAACTCCCAGGCGCCGAGGCCCGCGAGCGTGGCCGCGACCGGGCGCGCGAAGTAGAGGTCGACCGCGAACACGGTCATGCCGATCGAGCCGAACGGCACGAGGCCGATCTCGACCTTGTGGCCCGACAGGCGTTCGCACAGCAGCGAACCGATGCCGACGCCGACCGAGAACAGCGCGAGCGTGAGGTTGAGCACGCCTTCGCCGCCGCCGAGGAACACCTGCGTGTAGGCCGGCAACTGTGCCGTGAACACCGTGCCGAAGAACCAGAACCACGAGATGCCGAGGATCGCGTTGAAGATCGTGCGGTCCTTCGTCACGTAGCGCATGACGCGCACGGTTTCGCTGAACGGGTTCCAGTTGAACTTCAGGTCCGGCGCCGTCGCGGGCGCCGGCGGGATCGCGCGCGCCGTGAGGTAGCCGATCACGGCGATCGCGACGACGAGCGTCGACGCCGCGGTGACGCCGAAGTCGCCCATCGCCATGAGCGAACCGCCCGCCATCATGCCGGCCAGCACGGCGAGCGACGTGCCCATCTCGACGAGGCCGTTGCCGCCGACGAGTTCCTTGGGTGCGAGCGCCTGCGGCAGGATCGCGTACTTGATCGGCCCGAACATCGTCGAGTGCAGGCCCATCAGGAACAGCACCACGAACAGCAGCCAGACCTGGTGGGCGTGGAACGCGTAGACGGCCACGCCCATCGCGGCGATCTCGAACAGCTTCACGTAGCGGATCAGGCGCGTCTTCTCGAACTTCTCGGCGATCTGGCCCGCGCTGGCCGAGAACAGGAAGAACGGCAGGATGAAGATCGCCGGCGCGATCATCGCGTAGAAGCCGGACTGCTCCACCGAGAGCCCAAGGTGGAAGCCGATCAGCACGATCATGCTCTGCCGGAAGGCATTGTCGTTGAACGCACCGAGCGCCTGGGTGGCGAAGAACGGCGCGAAGCGGCGCGTGCGCAGCAGCGAGAACTGGTTGCCGGTGTCGGACATGGGGGCCGGTGCTGGTGGAGGGCCCGCGCAATCTAGCAGAGCGTCCCGCACGCCGGTCGCACGGCGAGGCTGAATGAACCGCCTGCGTCGCGCGTTGTCCGGCACGTGCCCGCGCGCAAGCCGGTAAACTGTGCCGCTTCCCCGTCCCCGGCTGTGCGTGCATGACCTCCCGACTCGCCCTCCTGCTGTCCCTGTGCCTGGCCGCGCCCGCGATGGCGCAGAACCTCAAGCCGCTGCCGACGCCCGATCTTTCCGGGCTCTCGGCCGACCAGAACGCCGGCCTGCGCGAGGCGCGTGCGAACTTCGATCGCGTGTCGAAGACCGTCACCGGTGTCGATCTGGCCGAGCTTTACGGCGACATCGGTGGCTTCTACGCCCGTGCGCGCATGCCCGAGGTTGCGCTCGTCGCGTTCGAGAACGCAGGCCAGATCGTGCCCGCGGACGACCGCTGGATCTATCTGCAGGGCGTCATGCTGCGCTCGACCGGCAGGACCGACGAGTCGCAGAAGCGGTTCGAGCAGGCGTTCAAGCTCAATCCGTCCTACCTGCCGACGCGCCTGTCGATCGTCGCCGAGCGCATGCGCAAGGGTGATTTCGCCGGCGCGAAGAAGATGCTCGAGGATTCGATCACGACCAACCCGAACCAGCCCGCACCGCAGGCGATGCTCGGCGAGATCGCGTTCCGCGAGAAGCGCTACGCCGATGCCTCGAGGCACGTGCATGCCGCGCTCGTGCTGGATCCGCGCGCGACATCGCTTTTTGCCGCGCTGGCACGTGCCGAGCAGGCGGCCGGCAATCCGGACGCGGCGAAGATCGCCCAGGTGAAGTCCGGCGATGTACCGCCGCGACTCGACGATCCGCTGCTCGAGCGCATCATGCCGAGCGGTGCGGCACCGGCGCCTGCCGCCGCTGCTGCCGCGTCGAATCCGAACGAGGCGGTGCTCGGTGAGGTCGGCCTGCATCTCGCGACCGGCAAGCCCGACCTCGCGCGCAAGGCGCTCGATGCGGCGCTCAAGCGCACACCGAAGGATCCGCTGCTGCTCGCGTCCTACGCGCGCGTCGAGGCGTCCGCGGATCGCCTGGACGCGGCGAAGTCGCGCGCGCGCGAGGCCGTCGCGGCCGACCCGAAATCGCAGCCGGCGTGGGTCACTCAAGGCATCATCCTGGAGATGGCCGCCGACGATGCCGGTGCGCGTGAGTCCTATCAGCGCGCGATCGCCGTCGACGCGCGATCCACGCGCCCGCATCTGCTCGCCGGCAATCTGGCCATGCGCACGGGCCGCGCGGCCGACGCGGTGACGGCGTACCGCGCCGTCGTCGCTGCGTCGCAGGACGACGTGGACGGCTGGGCACGCCTGCTCGCCGCCGAGTTCGTCGCGGGGCAGTGCCAGACCGGCATGAAGGAAGCGGCCGACAACGCGAAGCGCGTGCCGCGCAACGCGCAGTTCGCCGAGCTCGCGATCCGTGCGGCGAGCACGTGCCGCGCGGCGACGCCGGCCCAGCGCCAGCAGGCGCTCGTCGATGCCGAGAAACTCTACAAGGGCGTGCAGAGCGATGTCGCCCAGGTCGGCGAAGCCTACGCGCTCGCGCTCGCCGCGAACGGCAAATGGGAAGATGCCGCGCAGACGCAGGGTGGCGCCCTGTTCGAGGCCGTGCGCGTCGGTGATCCCGACGCCATCGCGCAGTACCGCGAGCTCTATCAGCGCTTCGAGGCCAAGCAGCTGCCCGACAAGCCGTGGGCGAGCACGCATGCCCTGCTCAAGCCGCAGCGTCCTGCCGCGGCCCCACCGGCACCTGCTCCGGCCGCCGCCCCGCCGGCAGGCCGCTGATCGGCCTTGTTGCCACCGGCATGGGCTTGCGCGAGCATGCCCGTGTCGGTCGCGCCGTCACGGCGCGGAGGCGGGGAGCCTTGGCATGCATGCGACCACCAGAGGCGCGGAGGCGCCCGCGCCACGCACCACGACGCGCCGGCACTACCGTGTCGCGCGTTCCCGCAAGGCCATAGGTCGCTTCGCCGACGCCCTCCTGCGTGATCTCGATCGCTGTGGAACTGCGGCGGAGCCGCGGCAGGCGCTCGCGACGGTGCTCGACGAACTGCTCGCCAACGTCGTCATGCACGCGCGTGATGCGCGCGGCGTGGTGCATGTGCACGTCAGGCGGCGACGTGGCGGGGTCGAGGCGCGCCTGCGCTACCGCGCGCGGGCGTTCGATCCCACGGCTCACGTTCCGGCAGCGGCTCCCGCATCGATCGCCGAGGCGCGCATCGGCGGCGCGGGCCTGCCGCTCGTGCACGCCCTCACCAGCCGTTTCGATTACGCGCGTCGACGCGGCGAGGAGCGTGTGTGCGTGTGCGTCGCGGGCTGAGGCGCGTGCGTCAGTTCGTGCCGCGTGCCAACGCGCGATGGCCGATGTCGCGGCGGTGGAAGCCGCCGTCGAAGCGCAGCATGCGGATGGCAGCGTAAGCACGCTCGCGTGCGGCGAGGATATCGGCGCCGAGCGCGCACACGGTCAGCACGCGACCGCCCGCGGTCACGACGTGGCCGTCGTGCTCGCGTGTGCCGGCGTGGAACACCTTGGCGTCGTGGCCCGGATCGTGGCCGAGGCCTTCGATCACGTCGCCCGTGCGGACCTTGGCCGGATAACCGTGTGCGGCCATCACGACACCGATCGCGGGTCGCGGATCCCAGTCGGCCTTCGCCGCGGCGATGCGTCCGTCGAGCGCGGCCTCGACCAGGTCGACGAGATCGGAGCGCAACCGCATCATGATCGGCTGTGTCTCGGGGTCGCCGAAGCGCACGTTGAACTCGATCACCTTCGGTGCGCCGTCACGGTCGATCATGAGGCCAGCGTAGAGGAAGCCCGTGAACGGCGCGCCTTCGGCGGCCATGCCGGCGAGCGTCGGCCCGATGACCTCGTCGAGGATGCGGCGCTCGACCTCGGGCGTGACCACCGGGGCGGGCGAGTACGCACCCATGCCGCCCGTGTTCGGGCCGGTATCCGCGTCGCCGACGCGCTTGTGGTCCTGGCTCGTCGCCATCGGCAGCGCGTGCGTGCCGTCGGCGATCACGATGTAGCTCGCCTCCTCGCCCTCGAGGAACTCCTCGATGACGACACGTGCCGACGCGTCGCCGAGCGAGTGCGCGCCGAGCATGTCGCGCAGCGCCTGTTCGGCGTCGCCGAGCGTGAGGGCGACGACGACGCCCTTGCCTGCGGCGAGGCCGTCGGCCTTGATCACGATCGGCGCGCCGTGCTGGCGCACGTAGGCGAGTGCGCGGTCGAGTCCGGTGAACACCGCGTAGCGCGCGGTCGGAATGTTGTGGCGTGCGAGGAAGTCCTTCGTGAACGCCTTCGAGCCCTCGAGCTGCGCGGCGATGCGACCCGGCCCGAAACAGGCGAGGCCCGCGGCACGGAAGCGGTCGACGATGCCGAGCACGAGCGGGCCCTCGGGGCCGACCACGGTCAGTGCGACGCCTTCGACGCGAGCGAGCGCGAGCAGTCCGTCGAGATCGGTCGCGGCGACGTCGACGTTGCGCACGCCGGGCTCGGTCGCGGTGCCGGCGTTGCCGGGTGCGACGAGCACCTCGTCGACGCGTGCGGACTGCGCGAGCTTCCAGGCCAGCGCGTGCTCGCGGCCGCCGGATCCGATGACGAGGACTTTCATGGGGGCACCTGCGGGGAGTGGGACGACGCGGCGCGGGTTCGCGCCGCAGGACTCAGTGACGGAAGTGGCGCACGCCCGTGAAGACCATCGCGATGTCGTTGGCATCGGCGGCGGCGATGACCTCGCTGTCGCGCATCGAGCCGCCCGGCTGGATCACCGCGCGGATGCCCGCCGCCGCGGCGGCGTCGATGCCGTCGCGGAACGGGAAGAACGCGTCGCTGGCCATGACGCTGCCGCGTACTTCGAGACCGGCTTCCTCGGCCTTCATCGCGGCGATGCGCGCGCTGACCACGCGGCTCATCTGGCCGGCGCCGATGCCGATCGTGCGGCCGCCGCGCGCGTAGACGATCGCGTTGGACTTCACGTACATCGCGACGTGCCAGGCGAACAGCAGGTCGCGCAGCTCCTCGGTGTCGGGCACGCGCTTGGTGACGACCTTGAGATCGCTCAGCAGCAGCGTGTCGCGGTCGACGTCCTGGGCGAGCAGGCCGCCCGCGATGCGCTTGTACTCGACCGTCGCCGGTGCATGCTCGGGCCACTCGCCGGTCGCGAGCACGCGCACGTTCGGCTTCTTCGCGAACGCGGCGAGCGCGGCGTCGTCGACCTCGGGGGCGATGACGACCTCGACGAACTGCTGCTCGAGGATGCGCGCCGCCGTGGTCGCGTCGAGGCGCTGGTTGAACGCGATGATGCCGCCGAAAGCCGAGACCGGATCGCAGGCGTAGGCGTGTGCGTAGGCTTCGGCCGCACTCGTGCCGAGCGCGACACCGCAGGGGTTGGCGTGCTTGACGATGACGCAGGCCGGCGTGCGCTGGAACGCCTTGACGCATTCGAGCGCGGCGTCGGCGTCGGCGATGTTGTTGTACGACAGTTCCTTGCCGGCGAGCACGCGCGCGGTCGCGATCGTGCCCGCGGGCGCGTCGTGGTCGACGTAGAGCGCGGCGCCCTGGTGCGGATTCTCGCCGTAGCGCAGCGTCTGCCGGCGCGTGCCGGAGAGGTGCAGCGTCGGTGCGAACGGCTCGACCGTATCGCCGGCGACGCGCGAGCCGAGCCAGCTCGCGATGCGGCCGTCGTAGTTGGCGGTGTGCGCGAAGCCCTTCGCGGCGAGGCGGCGGCGCAGCGCGAGCGAGGTGCCGCCGTGCGCGAGCGCCTCGAGGATCTCGGCGTAGTCGGTCGGATCGACCGAGACGACGACGTGCTCGTGGTTCTTCGCCGCGGCGCGCAGCATCGCGGGGCCGCCGACGTCGATGTTCTCGATCGCGTCCTCGAGCGTGCAGTCGGGTTGCGCGACGGTCGCCTCGAACGGATACAGGTTCACGACGAGCAGGTCGATCGGCGTGATGCGGTGTTCGGCCATGACCGCGTCGTCGATGCCGCGGCGTCCGAGCAGGCCGCCGTGCACGAGCGGATGCAGCGTCTTGACGCGCCCGTCCATGATCTCGGGGAAGCCGGTCAACGCGCTGACCTCGGTGACGGGCAGGCGGGCTTCGCGCAGCGACCGCGCGGTGCCGCCGGTCGACACCAGTTCGATGCCGAGCGCGTCGAGGCCGCGAGCGAAGTCGTGGAGTCCTGTCTTGTCCGAGACGCTCAGCAGCGCGCGGCGGACAGGAACGAGCGTGGCATCGAACATCGTGCGGGGTCTGCGGCCGTGGCGGGGCGCGCAGTATACCGGCGCAGGCGGGCCGCGTTCAGCGCGGTACGTCGCCGCGTCAGCTCAGGCCGTACTGCGCGAGCTTCTTGCGCAGCGTCGCGCGGTTGATGCCGAGCGCGGCCGCGGCCTTGCTCTGGTTGTTGCCGTACCACGCCATCACTTCACGCAGCAGCGGCTGCTCGACTTCGCCGAGCACGAGCGCGTGCAGGCCCTCGGAGGGCTGCGACTCGACGTCGGTCAGGTAACGCCGCACGGCGCGCGCGACACATTCGCGCAGGGCGGGTTGCAAAGAAGGATCCTGCGCGACATCGGCGCGCAGCGGCGTAACGGCATTCACTGGGAGGACGCCCCCGGATCAGGTGTTCTCGAGACGATCCGTCGCTTGCGCGGATTCGGCAAGGCGTACGGGGAGTGAATACTACGCGGGTGCAGGCGGGTTGGTAAGTGCCGCGTCACGCGATGTGACGTTTCCGTCAGCCCGTTTCACTCGAAACGGAACTCGAAGGCGACCGCGTTCTTGCCCGGATCGGCGACCTCGAACACGAGTGCGGCATTGGCGGCGGGCGCGAGGCCGGCGGCGAGCGCTTCGGTGTCGGGGATGTACTCCGACGGCGTGAAGCGGCGCATCGCGATGCGCGTCTCGTCGAGATCCGACAGCGTGATCTCGACGGTCGGATAGGGCTGCGTGAAATCGGCCGCGTTCTGCAGCGTCGCCGAGATGATCAGCGCGTTGGGCACCGAAGGATGCGGGCGGATGTCGCGCGAGACGAGCTGCAGCAGATCACGGTCGCGATGCATCGGCAGCGTGCAGCCGAGCGTCGCGCAGGCGCTCGCGAGCCAGGGCCGCACGCGCGCGTCGTCCATCCAGCGGGCACGCTCGGCCCAGGCGAGCTGGCCGCACAACGCGACCAGCAGCAACGCGTTGCCGAGGATCCACGGCCATGCACGCCGATGTTGCGCCGGGCGCTGGGCACGCGTGAACTGCGGTGGCGTGACGGGCCCGCGCGCACCGCTCCTGCGCCGGTCGTCGGGGTCGAAGAACAGCGCGCCCTGCGTGGACGCGGGTGGGCGGAACACGGGTGCGCCGAGGGCGGGCGGCGCGAGCAGGTCGACATGGCGGTCGAGCTCGCCGATCGGTTCGGACGGCAACTGCTCGCACAGCGTGACGAGCGCATCGAACGTGGCATTGCAATGCGTGCAGCGCACCTGTCCGCGCGCGGCGGCGAGTTCGCTCGCGCCGAGCTTGAAGATGGTCAGGCATTCAGGGCATTGCGCGAACATGTGCGGAGTGTAGCGGCAGCGCCGCCGCGTGCGCTCAGGTACGGCGGCGCCCGTCGATGCGCATCCAGTCCTCGCGTTGCGTGGCGCGCAGGTCGTCGAACCATTCCGCGTAACGCACGAGCAGCTCCTCGTGCTGGCCCGCGAGGATGCCGGAGAGTGCGAGGAGGGCGCCGGGTTTCACCGATTCGGCGAAGCGCGGTGCGAGGTCGTGCAGCGGTCCGGCGAGGATGTTGGCGACGAGGATGTCGGCCGGCGCGGACGTGGCGTCGTCGGGCAGCGCGAGCGCGATGCGATCGGCGACGTCGTTGCGTGCGGCGTTGTCGCGGCTCGCGTCGATCGCCTGCGGATCGTTGTCGATCGCGAGCACGTGCGCGGCGCCGAGCCGGGCTGCGGCGATCGCGAGGATGCCCGAACCGCAGCCGTAGTCGATGACGTTCGTGCCGGCGAGATCGAGCCCGTCCAGCCACTCCAGGCACAGTGCGGTGGTCGGGTGTGTGCCGGTGCCGAAGGCGAGGCCCGGGTCGAGGCGGACGACCACGTCGTCGCCGGACGTGGGCGGCTCGATCGTCCACGGGTAGATCCACGTACGTCGACCGAAGCGCATCGGCTTGAACTGGTCCATCCAGGCCCGCGTCCAGTCCTGATCGCCGACCTCGCGGAATGCGACCTGTTCGGGCGAGAGGTCGGGCAGAAGTTCGCCGAGCACATGGACGAGGCCGGCACGATCGGTGTCGGATTCGAACAGCGCGTTGAGGACGACCTGGTCCCACAGCGGGGTCTCGCCGACGCCGGGCTCGAGGATCGCGCGCTCGTTGGAGGTCTCGGCGTCGGCATCGAGCAGCGTGATCGACAGCGCACCGACGTCCTCGAGCGCGGTTTCGACGGCGTCCTGCTGGTCGGCGCGCAGCGTCAGGGAGAGTTCGAGCCAGGGCATCGTGGGAGCATTCGGTACGGCGGGACGCGCGAGGATAGGGGTTCACGCATGCCGTCGCCATCGCGGGGCGCGGGGGCGCACCGATACCACGCGGCGCGCGCCGCCCCTAAACTCGCGGTTTCGCCTGCACGACGCCGAGCCGATGCCCCTCGAAGGACCCCTCGACATCCTCGCTTCCCGGTTGCGAGCGCCCGATTCCTCGCGGCGCGAGGCGTTCGCGACGGCGTCACCGTTCCCGCACCTCGTCATCGACGACTTCCTCGACGAGGCCTTCGCGCGCGAACTGCTCGCGACCTTCCCGGCCTTCGAGCGCGGCAATTCGGTCGGTGACGACGGCAAGCAGGGCGGCAAGTCGACGATCGACCGTCTGCGCGGCCTCGGCGACGCCTACGCGCGCCTCGACGACGCGATCCGCAGTCCCGCGTTCCTCACCTGGCTCGGCGAGGCGACCGGCATCGACGCGCTGCTCTACGACCCCTGGTACCTCGGCGGCGGCACGCACGAGAACCGCAACGGCGTGAGCCTCGACCCGCATGTCGATTTCAACTACCACCCGAGCGAGCGCTGGCACCGCCGCCTCAACCTGATCGTCTACCTCAATCCGCGCTGGGAGGCGGACTGGGGTGGCTGCCTCGAACTGTTCCACGACCCGTCGACCGAGGCCACGCCCGCGCAGCGCATCGCCCCCGTATTCAATCGCTGTGTCGTGTTCGAGACCTCGGAGCGCTCTTGGCATGCGTTCGACACGATCCGCCTGCCCGAAGCCGAGGCGTCGCTGACACGCCGCTCGATCGCGTTGTACTTCTACACGAAGGACCGGCCCGTCGAGGAAACGGCCGAGCGGCATACGACCTACTACGTGAACCGCCAGCTCTCCGAGCGCTTCGCCGAAGGGCATGCATTGACGCGCGACGACGTTGCCGAACTTCAGCGCCTCGTCGCCGAACGCGACGCGCACATCCGCATGCTCTACGCCGAGAACACGAGCCTGCGTGCGGCGCAGGACAAGGGGCTGACCGGCCACCTGCTGTATCTGGCCAAGCGCGCCTACGTGCGCTTCCGGCGCTGATGCGGATCAGCCGGCCGGCGCTTCGGTCGGGGCAGGGCAGCTGAAGGCCGGCTCGCGCGTGAAGTCGGCGACCGCGACGTCGCCGACGAGGCGCAGCACGTAGGCCTGTCGCGTGTGCGATACCGGCGCGGCGCAGAAGCGCCCGGCGTCGAGCGCTTCGTCGGCGCGGCGCAGCAGCGGCACGACGTCGATATGCTGGCCGAGGAACGCACGCGTGTTGAAGTCGTCCTCGCGCAGGTACGACGGCACGAGTGCGCGCAGCAACGGCAGTTCGCCCTGCATGCGTGCGACGACGATCGCGGCGCCGGCCGAGCCGGTCACGACGACCCCGCGCACGTTCGCGCGCGCGGCGAGCCCGGCGAGGTCGTCGGCGAGATCCTGCGCGATGCGACGTTCGTAATGGCCTTGTTGGCGCGCCGCGCTCGAGTACGCGCCCGCAACGACCGCGAACGCGAGTGCAAAGCTGCCTGCGGCGAAGGCCTGCCAGCGCAGGTATCGCCCCCGCAGCGCCGCATACAGCGCGACGAGGCCGGCGGCAACGAGTGCGCCAACGCCTGGCAGCAGCGTGGCACGAGCAGCGGATCGGCGAGCAGCAACATCGGGCCGGCGACGCTCGCGAGCGCAGCCAGCACGAGCAGCGGCAGCGCGACGAGCTGAAGCGCGGTGTCACGCGTGCCGCGCGTCGCCCGCGTGGCGACGATGTGGCGCGCGGCGAGCACGAGTGGCAGCACGAACCCGAGCACGAGCGCCGGCGCGAGCATCGCCCACATCTTCGGCGGGAACGCTTGCACGACGTACGTGCCGAAGGCGCCGATGTTGTCGATCACGACATGCGCTTCGGACGGCGAGCGGATCATCGTGCCGCGTTCGGCGATCCAGCCCTTGATCGAGCGCGCGAAGGCGAGCTGGTAGACGAGTGCGGCCACGCCGCCCTGCGCCGCGCGCGTGGCGAGCAGGCGCAGGCGGGCGCCGATGCCTGCAGACGACAACGGCGCGATCGCCGTCTCGAGCAGCGCGAAGATCACGAACGCCGTGATCGCGGGCTGGTACAGCGCGAGGCTCGCGAGCAGCACGAGCGCGCTGCGCCACGAGCGCAGGTGCTCGGGCAGCACGACCGGCAGCAGCGCGAGCGCGATGGCGAGCGCCATGAACGGTGAGTCGAATCGGAACGCGAGGTTCTCGAGGAAGAACGGCTGTGCGCCTAGCGGCAGCGCGACCAGCACGCCGAGCCACGCCGGTGTCACCGCGAAGCGGCGCGCGACGAGCATCCCGGTCCAGGCGAGTGCGAGCACGGCGAGCAGCTGCGGCAGCGGAGCGAGATCGATCACGCGGCTCGCGCCGAACTGCAACACGCGCATGAGCGCGTTGGTGAGATGGCGGCCGTTCTCGGTCCAGCCGTAATTGCCGGACAGTGCGCGCAGCAGGTCGTCGTTGGTGTGGCGATCGGCGAGCAGGATCGGCAGCAGGATCGCGACGAACAGCAGCGTCGCGAGGCCGCCGAACACGACGCCGTCGCGCGGAGATGTCGAGGCCGTCCGTGGCGCGTCGATCATGGCGTGGTACCCCGGGGGCCGGTCACGTCAGCCGAGGCCGAGGGCTTTTTCCTTCGCCTCGGCCATGCGCTTCTCGAGGTAGTGGATGTTCATGCCGCCGGCCTGGAAACCGCCGTCGGCCATGATGCGCTGCTGCAGCGGGAGGTTGGTCTTGACGCCCTCGATGACGACCTCGGCGAGTGCGTTGCGCATGCGCGCGACGGCGGTGGCACGGTCACGCCCGTGCACGATGAGCTTGCCGATCATCGAGTCGTAGTTCGGCGGGATGCGGTAGCCGTCGTAGATGTGCGTGTCCATGCGCACGCCGGGACCGCCCGCGGCGAGGAAGCGCTTGACCGTGCCCGGGCTCGGCATGAACGTGTCCGGATCCTCGGCGTTGATGCGGCACTCGATCGCGTGGCCGGTCAGGCGCACGTCTTCCTGGCGGATCGAGAGCTTCTCGCCGGCCGCGATGAGCAGCTGCTCGCGCACGAGGTCGATGCCCGTGATCATCTCGGTGACCGGGTGCTCGACCTGGATGCGCGTGTTCATCTCGATGAAGTAGAAGCGGCCGTCCTCGAACAGGAACTCGAACGTGCCGGCGCCGCGGTAGTTGATGCGCAGGCAGGCTTCGACACAGACGCGGCCGATCTCGGCGCGCAGTTCCTCGGTGATGCCCGGTGCGGGCGCTTCCTCGACGACCTTCTGGTGGCGACGCTGCATCGAGCAGTCGCGTTCGCCGAGATGGATCGCGCTGCCCTGGCCGTCGGCGAGCACCTGGATCTCGACGTGGCGCGGGTTCTCGAGGAATTTCTCCATGTAGACCTGGTCGTTGCCGAACGCGGCCTTGGCCTCGGTCTTGGTCATCGCGATCGCGTTGCCGAGGTGGGCCTCGGTGTGCACGACGCGCATGCCGCGGCCACCGCCGCCGCCGGCGGCCTTGATGATGACCGGGTAGCCGATGTCGCGCGCGATGCGCGTGTTCTCGACGATGTCGTCGCCGAGCGGACCGCCCGAGCCCGGCACGCACGGCACGCCGGCGGCCTTCATCGCGCGGATCGCCTCGACCTTGTCGCCCATGAGGCGGATCGTGTCGGCACGCGGGCCGATGAAGACGAAGCCCGACTGTTCGACCCGCTCGGCGAAGTCGGCGTTCTCGGAGAGGAAGCCGTAACCCGGATGGATCGCCTGTGCGTCGGTGACCTCGGCGGCCGCGATGATCGCAGGCACGTTGAGGTAGCTCTCGGCGGCCGGCCCGGGGCCGATGCAGACGGACTCGTCGGCCATGCCGACGTGCTTCAGGTTGCGGTCCACGGTCGAGTGCACGGCGACGGTCTTGATGCCGAGCACGTGGCAGGCGCGCAGGATGCGCAGCGCGATCTCGCCGCGGTTGGCGATGACGACTTTGTCCAGCATGCGATGCGCTCCGGTCAGCCGATCACGAACATCGGCTCGTCGTACTCGAGCGGCTGGCCGCTCTGCACGAGGATCGCGAGCACCGTGCCGGAGACCTCGGCCTCGATCTGGTTGAACATCTTCATCGCCTCGATGATGCCGAGCGTGTCGCCGGGCTTGACGGCCTGGCCGACCTTCACGAACGCCGGCGCCTCCGGATTCGGCGACGCGTAGAAGGTGCCGACCATCGGCGAGCGCACCGTGTGGCCTTCCGGCACGTCCTTGCCCGCGGCGGGCGCGGCTTCCGCGGCGGCGGGTGCGGCGACGGCGCGCGGCGCCTCGGCCTGGACCTGCTGCGGGATCATCGCGGCGGGCGCGGCGTAGGTCGGCATGGCGCCCTTCGGAAAACGCGACAGGCGGACGATCTCCTCGCCCTCCTTGATCTCGAGTTCGGCGAGGTTGGATTCCTCGAGGAGGTCGATGAGCTTCTTGATCTTGCGCAGGTCCATGGGGGTTCTCGGCGGATGCTTCGCGGGCGAAGCGATCGGGAGTCAGGCCGGCGCCAGTTGGCGCACGACGAACTCGAGGGCCATGCGGTAGCTGTCGGCACCGAATCCGGTGACGACGCCGCGCGCGATGGGGGACAGGTACGAATGCTGGCGGAACGCCTCGCGGGCGTGCACGTTGGACAGGTGCACCTCGACGAACGGGATCGCGACGCCGGCGAGCGCGTCGCGCAGGGCGATACTCGTGTGCGTGAACGCGCCCGGGTTGAACACGATCCAGGCCACGCCTTCGTCGCGCGCGGCGTGGATGCGCTCGACGAGCACGTGCTCGGCGTTGGACTGCAGGGCGACGAGCGTGTGCCCGGCGCCCTGCGCGATCGCGGCGAGTCCGGCATCGATCTCGCTGAGCGTCGTGCGGCCATAGACCTCCGGCTCGCGCGTGCCGAGCAGGTTGAGGTTGGGGCCGTGCAGGACGAGGATCGTGGGCACGAAAGGCGGGCGTCTGCGATTCAAACAGGGGCGCTAGTGTCTGCCAAGCCGAGGGTTGTGTCCATATCGGCGATGTTCGGCGAAATTGCGTGAGCCGGCGGGCCGGTGCATCATGCCGTCGTCGCTCGATCGCGTATCGACTTCAAGCGGGATGCGTGGTTCGCGTTCGCCTCGACGCCTCGTGAGGTCATGGCGTCTGCAGGCGGCGTGCGCGCGGTCGTGGCGCGTTCGGATGTTCCGCGGAACCGGCGCATGCCGTCGCAGTCTGACATTCGGTGCCGTATGTCTCGAAGACGGGACGGCGGCGTGTGGCACGTCATGCGATCGATGCATCGAATCTTCACAATCGGCGGTCGCCGAGGTGAGGTCCGCTCTGGCTGAATGTGAATATCGGTCATGATTCGCGCCCGTCGGGCCTTCTCCGACAGGCTGGCGTGTAGATTGCATTACCCCCGCTGTCGATCGCCGGCGAACTGCCGAGATCCCCCAAGGATCGGACCGCATGGGCGGTCGCACGACGTGGTCCTCCAGAGGAAATCCGTGTGGTGGCTCTGCGCAATTCCGACTTCGATGCGGCTTCGCCGCATGGCTCACCCAAGGCTGGCATCACGCTGGCCGTGGGGCATCTGGGCGCGTTCGACCAGCAGACCGTGCGGACGATGCTGCAGACGCTCGTCACGCGGCTGAGCGCGTATTTCCGCATCGTCGACGGTACCGAGGGCGACCTCGTGCTGCTCGAACACCCGACCGACGCCGAACTGTTCCTGCTGCGTGCGAACGTGACGCCGGGCACCGGCGACGTGAAGCTGCCGCGGCCGCTGCGGCTCATGCCGCTCGCCGACGGCCTCAACGCGATGATCGACATCGTGCGTCCGCTCGCGCAGGAACCCGCGCGCGATCCCGAGCACACGCTTTCGCGTGTCCTCGACCGTCCGGCCACGCATTCGATGCGCCTCGCCGGCGACTGGGGAACGTGCTGGATGTACGCCGGCACGGACGATGTCGTCTTCGATCGGCCGCTCACGCTCGTCTCGCGTGCACTCGCCAACGGTGCCATCGTCGGCGAGGTCGAGACCGTCACCTACGAGGCCGTGGCCCTCGCGGCGCGCGACGGGCGTCCGCGCCTGCGACGCGACGAAGTGCGCTGGCTGATCGGCCCGAGCGCCGAACTGCAGCGCGCGACCCACATCAAGCTCATGCAGCCCGAGGCCTGGCTCAAGCTGCAGGTATGGCCGAACCTCGCGCGCCTGCCCAACCACATGCGCTGGCTCGACGTGTTCGCGGCGATGCACGACGGCATCCCCGCAATCGAGGCACTGCGTCGCGCGACCGATGCAGGACTGTCCGAAGCCGATGCGCGTCGCGGGGTCTGCATGCTGCTGCAGCTCGGCTACGCGAACCTGCGCATGCAGCCGATCACGCCGGCCGCCGCCGTGCAGCCGATCGCCGACAAGCGCGAGACGTCGTCGTTCCTGCAGCGCATCCGCAACAAGCTGCGCCAGATCATCGAAACCGCTTAATCTATCCTGGCGGTACGCGCCGTCGCTCCGTCCAAGGACAGTCCCATGCAGGATCACAAGCTGTTGTTCATCGGTTCGCCCGGCGTCGGCAAGACCACGGCGATCTGCACGGTCAGCGACTACCCGCCCGTCAGCACCGAAGTGCCGTCGACCGACGAGCATCGTCAGACCACGGTCGCGCTCGACTTCGGCGAACTCACGCTCGACGACGGCGAGATGCTGCGCCTCTACGGCGTGCCGGGACAGGATCGCTTCGACTTCATCTGGCCGCTCATCGCCGATGGTGCGATGGGCCTCATCGTGCTGATCGACGTGACCAAGCCCGATGTCCTCGGCACGCTCGACGGCTACCTCGACCGCTTCTCGGAATTCGTCGCGCGCATGCCCGCGATCGTCGCGGTAACGCGCCTGCAGCCCGGCAGCACGCCGGGTGTATCGGACGTCGTCTCGCATCTCGGTCGCCGCGGGCTCGACCTGCCCGTCGTCGCGATGGATCCACGCGAGCGCCAGGACGTCCTGTTCCTCGTCAGCATGGTCGTCGCGCGCATCGAACGGCGGATCGCCGCATGAGTGCCGACAACGTGCAGGCACCTCCGGCGCGGTTGTCGCCGTTCGAAGTGTTCTTCCCCGACGCCGCGCAACGCGAGGCCTGCCTCGCCGCGATGGCGCGCATGATGGGCAGCGTCACCGGCGCGTACGCGAGCGTGCTCGCGACGATCGACGGGCAGCCGGTCACCCATTCGGCCACCGGCGAGTGGCGTCCCGCGCGCGTCGCCGCGATCGTCGGCTCGCTGTGCGCGCTCGGCGAGACGCTCGGCAAGGAAATCAACCAGCGCACCTGCCGCAACGTGCTGCTCGAGACCGAGACCGGGCTCGCCGTCGTGCAGCGTCTTCCATCGCCGGCCGAACGCCTCGTCCTGTTGACGGCGAGCAACCGCGAGACCAACCTCGGCGTGCTGCTGACCTTCAGCCGCACCTGCGCCGCCGCGATCTCGCGTATCGTCGCCGCGCCGCGCGGCTGAGTTTCGCGCGTCGCCGTTCCGTTCGGCGGATCGCGTACATCCTTCGTTCGGCGTCGTCCGAACTCCCCTGGTTCGCTGGAGATCCGCCATGTCCAACATCAAAGAAAGCCTCGCCAAGCTGCTCGAGATCGACGGTGCGATCGCCGCGGCGGTCGTGGATTCGACGAGCGGCCTGCTGCTCGGCAAGGAAGGTTCGGGTCTCGACCTCGACCTCGCCGGCGCCGGCAACACCGAGGTGGTGCGCGCCAAGCTCAAGACGATGCGCTCGCTCAATCTCGACGACAAGATCGAGGACATCCTGATCACGCTCGACAAGCAGTACCACATCATCCGCCCGGTCGATTCGGCGGAAGGCCTGTTCATCTACCTCGTGCTCGTCAAGGAGCGCGCGAACCTCGCGCTCGCGCGCCGCAAGGTGCTCGACGTCGAGACGCAGTTGTCGATCTGATGCCGCGAGCCGGCGCGCCTGCGCCGGTGACGGTGGTCACAGGTGCGGGGCGAGCCAGCGTTCGAGCCCTGCCTCGTCGAAGTTGCCGATCTTGGTCGCGACGATGCGCCCGTCGCGGCCGATGAGCACGTTGTAGGGCAGCACGCTGCGCACGTTGCCGAAGCGCAGCGACACGTCGGTGGTGCCGCGGTTCGGTGCGTCGACGAGGATCGGATAGTCGACCGGATGCTGCGCGAGGAAGGCGAGCGCCGGTTCGGCGTCCTCGGCCGCGATACCGATCACCTCCAGGCCCTTGCCGGCATGCGTCGCACGCACGCGATCGAGCAGCGGCATCTCCTCGCGGCAGGGTCCGCACCAGCTCGCCCAGAAGTTGAGCAGCACGAGGCGGCCGTCCCATTCGGACAGCCGACGCGTCGTGCCGTCGCGATCGGGCAGGGCGATGTCGTCGCGCAGGTCGCCGACGCCGAGCGTCGGCGTCCGTGGTGCAACGGCATGCGGTGACACCACGACGGGCGCAGGTCGCATCGCGAGGCTCAAGGCCAGGCCGGCGCCTGCACTGGCCACGGCGAGCACGACGATCAGGACCTGCGTGCGGTCGAGCATGTCAGCGCGCCGCGGTCAGGGCATCGTCGACGATGGTCGACGTCAGCAGCGTGGGCAGCACCTGACCTTCCGTGGCGCCGGGCTTGAACACGACGTAGAGCGGCACCCCGACCGAACGATGCGCCTGCAGGAACGCCGTGATCTCGGGGTCGACGTTGGTCCAGTCGCCTTTCATGTAGACGGCGTCGGCACGCTCGAGCGATGAGCGGAACGCGTCGGTGCCGAGCACGCTCTTCTCGTTGGCCTTGCAGGTCACGCACCAGTCGGCGGTCATGTTGACGAACACGGTGCGACCGTCGGCGCGCAGCTTCGCGAGCGCATCGGCCGAGTAGGCGACCGTGCCGTCCGAGGCCACGGCGGCCTTCGATGGCGCCTCGAGCTGGGTGACCTTCCACAGCGGCCAAAGCGCCGCGGCGAACACGATCGCGGCGAACACGCGTGCGGCGATGCTGCCGCTCCAGCGGCCGCGCTCGTAGGCCCACAGCGCGAGTGCGAGCACGACGGAGCCTGCGAGCACCCACGCGATCGCGTCGACGCCGCGTTGCTGGCCGAGCACCCAGACCAGCCACACGGCCGTCAGGTACATCGGGAAAGCGAGCACCTGCTTGAACGTCTCCATCCACGCGCCGGGCTTCGGCAGGCGCGAGGCCAGCGCGGGCACGAAGCCGATCACGAGGAACGGCAGCGCCAGACCGAGGCCGAGCGCGAGGAAGACGAGCAGCGCGAGCACGGGCGACGACGCGAACGCGAACGCGAGCGCGGGCCCCATGAACGGTGCCGTGCACGGGCTCGCGACGATCACCGCGAGTACGCCCGTGAAGAAATCGCCGGCCGGACCCGAACGGTTGGCGAGGCCCTGGCCGACGCCGGCGAGTCCTGCGCCGATCGTGAATACGCCGGACAGGCTCAGGCCTACCGCGAGCAGGACGTAGGCGAGTCCCGCGACGACGAGCGGCTGCTGCAGCTGGAAACCCCAGCCGAGCGCGGCGCCGGCCGAGCGCAGCGCGATCACGCCGAGGCCGATCGCGGCGAACGAGACGAGTACGCCGAGCGTGTACCAGAGCGCGTGCGTGCGTGCCTTGGCGACGCTCTCGCCGCTCTGTGCGAGGCCGATGACCTTGAGCGACAGCACCGGCAGCACGCACGGCATGAGGTTGAGCACGATGCCGCCGAGCAGGGCGAACAGCAGCGCGCCGAGCATGCCGATCTCGCCGTCGCCGGGCGGCGTCGAGCGCAACGCGTTCTCGGCCGAGGCATCCGCGACCGTGGTGGACGCGGCCGGCGGCGGCGCGGGCACGAACGAGGCTGCGGCCGCGGCGAGCTCGGCATCGGTCGCGGTCGGCAGGTCGACCTCGACGAAGCGCTCCATGACCGGGTAGCAGATGCCGTTTTCCTTGCAGCCCTGGAATTCGGCGCGCAGGCGCACGGTGCGCGCGGTGCCGTCGGGGCGCTTGAGCGCGACGGGCAGCTCGACCTGGTTGAAGTAGACGACGACGCTGCCGAAGTGCTCGTCGGCATGATCGACGCCGGCCGGCCACGCGGGCTTGCCACCCTCGACGCCGCTGTCGTCGGCGATCGCGACGCTGCTCCTGTCGCGGTACAGGTAATAGCCCTTCGGCATCGTCCAGCGCGCGAGCAGTTCGGTCGGGCCGATCGCGATCGCCTCGAACACGAAGGCCTGCTCGGCCGGCAGCGCCTCGACGTCGTCGACGACCGCCGCGGGCGCGTTGCCGAACAGCTTCGATCCGCCCGTGTTGCCGAACAGCGGTGCCGGCGCGGCGGCGGCCGAGCCTTCGGCGACCGGGATCGTGAGCTTGGTCGGATGCGGCGGGTAGCAGATGAGCGGCTCGACCTCGTGGCAGCCCTGCACGGTGATCGTGACGTCGAACGACCGCAGCGCCGGATCGGTCACCGTGAACGGCAGGCGGCCCGCGACGGCACCGTGGTAGATCTCGACGTCGCCGAAGAACTCGTCGTGCTTGGGCTTGCCGGGCGGCAGGTCGAGCGTGCCGAGGGTGACGCCGGGCGTCGCCGTCTTCGCCTTGATGCGCTCGCGATAGAGGTAATAGTCGGGCGCGACGGTCCAGCGCAGGTCGATCGCCTCGGGGCCGGCCGTGTGCTCGAAGCGGAACGCCTGCTCGACCGGCAGGAGGTCGTCCTGGCCCTGGGCGAATGCGCCCGTCGCGGGGACGACGAGGGCGAGGACGGCGGCGAGAAAGCGCTGGAACACGGGCACACTCCTGGCGGACGGGGCGGTGGCGCACGCGCCGCGGTGGCCCTCGGGCCATGCCGCGTCCGTGCCGGCGATGCCGGCGGCGCTCACGCGAGTTGGGTCTGCCGGGCCACCCATGCAAGGTACGGGGCGTGGCCGGCGGCCGCTTCGACCGCGATTATCTCAGGCAGTTCATACGGGTGCAGCTCGAGCAGGCGCGCGGCGAGGGCGTCGTGGCGCTCGCGTGTCGTCTTGGCCATGAGCAGGAGCTCGGCGTCGACATGGACCGCGTCCTGCCAGCGATAGGTCGAGGTGAGGCCCGGAAGCACGCTCACGCAGGCGGCGAGGCGCTCGTCGACGAGGGTGCGCGCGATGCGGTTCGCCGTGTCGGCGTCGGGGACGGTGCTGTAGACGAGGAGGGCGCTCATCGCGCCAGTGTGGCACGGCGCGTCGTCGTGCAAGCGTGCGGGAAGGACCGGCGGCGTTGCGCCGCCGGTCCGGTGTGGCATTACGGCGTGGCTTCGAAACCGTTCGCGAAGATCACGTCGACGACACCGCTGGCGAGTTCGCAGGTGGTCGGCGACACCGACTCGAACAGCGCGCGCGTCGCCCACTCGGGGTGGTCGACGAACGGGTTGCGGTTGCCCTGGAAGCTCTGGATCACGTTGTTGCGCGCGACTTCCGCGGCATCCGGCGGATCGGCCAGGTGCCAGGCGAGCAGGTCGGCCAGCAGGCCCATGTAGGCGGTCTGGTTGTAGTTGTTCGACTGCACGATCTGGCTGCGGTTGTCGGTCAGCTCGAGCTGCGGCTCGTTCTGGCCCGAGGTCGGATCGACGCCGCCTTCATAGCGGATCGCCATGTAGAAGATCGCGCGCGCCATCTCGCCCTTGCGGTGGTTCCAGACCTCGAACGAGCCCTGGTTGCCGTCCGGCGTGCGCACCCAGTTCGAGTTGCCCGGGTGGCCGGTCGACGGGCCGCCGACGCCGCCGTTGGCTTCGGTGGCGAGTTCGGTGCAGCCACTCGCGCAGTTCGCGAACGGCTTGTTGCCGCGCGACGAGTTCTGGTTCGTGTCCGACAGCCACAGCATGTGCGTGTCGGTGTACGGCGCGTTCGGAAGACCGAGGTTGCCGTTCGTGCTCGGGAAGCCGAGCGAGTTCGGCCACGTGTGCTCGCGGTTGTAGGTGATGCCGCCGCCGGTGCCGGCGCGGTCGCTGACCGCGGCGTACGAGCGGTTGCGGTACACGTCGATGATGCGGTTCGGATTGGCCGGATCGACCTGGGCGAGCTCGAGGATCGTCCACGTGTTCGTGCCCGAACCGCTGTACGGATACGCCGTGTGGCCGCGGATCGTCGCGTGCAGCGAGCAGCGCAGCTGGCCCGGGCTGCTCGTGTTGACGCGCGAGTAGTACGCCGCCGTCGTGTTCGCGGCGACCGTGAACGACGAGGTGAAGTCGTTCGCCATCGCGATGCCGGCGCCGTTCTGCACGCCGCTCGCGGTGATCGAGAACGTGCACGAAGCATTCGCGGGCAGCACCGTCGCGGGCGTCAGCGTGCGCGTCGCACCCGTGCCGCTCACGCCGAGCGTGACGGGCGTGCTGTTGCAGGCGAGCGCGAACGCGTTCGATGTCGTGGTCACCGATTCGCTGAAGGTCACGCGCACGTCGGTCGCGACCGGAACCTGCGTCGCGCCGTTCGCCGGCTGCACCGACGACACGGTCGGCGGCGGCACGTTGGCCGGGTCGAAGGTCGTGAACGCGATCGTCACGTCGTTGGCCATCGGATCCGGCGTGCCGTCGCGGTCGACGATGCCGGTCGCGAGCAGCTTCCACTCGCAACTCTCGGCCGCGCTGAAGGCCGGCGACGGCGTCAGCGTGTAGGTGGTCGGGCCACCGCTGACGGTCGCGGTGTGGGCACCCGAGGTGGCGCAGTCGATCGTGTACCACGGCGCCGTCACGTCGACGGGCTCGCTGAAGGTGACCGACAGCGTCGAGGCCAGCGCGACGCCCGTGGCGCCATTGGCCGGCGTGGTCGAGGCGACGGTCGGCGGCACGTCGACCGGCGGATCACCGGCGACCGCGAAGCTCACGTCGTCGATGGCGAGACCGTCGTCGGCGCCGCTGACATCGATGTCGTTCCAGCGCACCCAGAGGCCCGCGCCGGGCCCGAGGTTGAGGCCCGTGATCGAGCCGCTGATCGCGGTGCGGTTGGCGGCGGCATTGCCGTCGAGGGCACCGACGGCACCCGTGGTGGTCGGCGAGCTGAAGTGGAGCGCGGAGACCGGTGTCCAGGTGCCGGTGGTGACCGACGTCGCGTCGAGGCTGTACTCGAACTGCAGCTGGTCCGCGCGGCCGGTCGCACCGAGGCGCCACTGCTCGCCGGTGTAGGCCACCGCGATTTCCGAAAGCGCATCGGTGGTGTCGTTGCGCAGGCGCGCACCGATCGTGGAGGTGTTCGAGTTCGAGCGGATCACGCCGAGCGCGCGTTCGCTGCTGCCCGTCGCGCCGTAGCTGTAGGTATTACCGGAGTTGGCGGTGCCGTTGTCGGCCGTGTAGGTCGTGTTGCCATTCGACTTCACGAAGTACCAGCCCTCGGGCAACGTGCTGCCGGTGCCGGTCGAAGCGAGCGTGTCGAAGGTCTGTACGGGCGGCGTGCCGCCGGTCAGGCCGACCGAGGATTGGGCGTAGGCCGCCTGGACGGCGAACGGGGCAAGCAGGACCAGCAGGCCCCGGATGCGATGGCGCGAGGAGTTCATCGGAGTTCCATCGGAGGCGGACGACCGCCAGGAACCGCGTAGTTTACGGGGCTTGCGTGACGGGTTGGAGATGGTGGTTTCCCTGATCCGCGCGTAGCCGCCGTGCGCCAACGAAAAAGCCCCGCTTGCGCGGGGCTTTCCGTGTCGCGAGCGGTGGCCGTCGGGTCAGGCGACGAACAGCGCGCGCATCTTCTTCATCGCATTGGCCTCGACCTGACGGATGCGCTCGGCCGACACGCCATACTCGTCGGCGAGTTCCTGCAGCGTCGCCTTCTCGCCGTCACGCAGCCAGCGGCGCTGGATGATGTCGCGCGAGCGCTCGTCGAGCCTCGCAAGACCGCGGTGCAGCGTGTCGAGCGAGGATTCCTCTTCCGAGTCGTTCTCGACGGTCAGGTACGGATCGGCGTTCTGGTGGTCCTCGAGGAACATGACCGGCGAGGGCTTGGCGTCCTCGTCGTCGTCCACCGGGGCATCGAACGCGATGTCGCGGCCACTCAGGCGCGCTTCCATCTCGAGCACCGTGGCCGCCGGCACGCCGAGCTCGCGGGCGACCGTGTTGACCTCTTCGGCGTTCATCCAGCCCAGGCGCTTCTTGGACTTGCGCAGGTTGAAGAACAGCTTGCGCTGCGCCTTGGTGGTGGCGACCTTGACGATGCGCCAGTTGCGCAGGATGAACTCGTGCATCTCGGCGCGGATCCAGTGCACCGCGAACGACACGAGGCGCACGCCCTGGTCGGGGTCGAAGCGCTTGACCGCCTTCATGAGGCCGATGTTGCCTTCCTGCACGAGATCCCCCATCTGGAGACCGTAGCCGGAGTAGCCGCGTGCCACGTGCACGACGAAGCGCAGGTGCGACATGACCATCTTGCGCGCCGATTCGAGGTTGCCCGACTCGAGGTAGTCGCGCGCGAGCGCCTGCTCGTCCTCGACGGTGAGCATCGGGATGCGGTGGACAGCCGAAATGTAGGCGTCCAGGCTGCCGAGCGCACTCGGTACCGGGAACGGGGTGGCGACCATGGCATTGCTCATTGCGTCTGTCCTCTTGCGTTCGGGCATGTTAGCACTCGGGTTATGAGAGTGCTAAAAACCCCGTCGAGTTCCCAATGGTGTTCGGGAACCAGCTCATAACTGAACTGGTGGGTATAGTAGACCCGAATCCGTTAATGCGCGGTGATCAGACTGCTGAGGTCAGGTGAACAATCGCCGCTCAGACGGCCCCGAGTTCGGCGCGCGGAGGCAGCGACCAGTCGATCGGGGAGCGCCCGGCGTCTTCCAGGTGCTTGTTCGTCAAGGAGAAATGGCTGCATCCGAGGAAGCCGCGATGGGCCGACAGCGGTGAAGGATGCGGTGCACGCAGGATGCGGTGGCGGCGTGCGTCGATGAGGCTGGCCTTCTTCTGTGCCGAGCTGCCCCACAGCAGGAAGACGAGGTCCTCACGCTCGCGGGCCAGGGTCTCGATGCAGGCGTCGGTGAAACCTTCCCATCCCTTGCCCTGATGCGACTGCGGCTGCCCGCGCTCGACGGTCAGCACGGCGTTGAGCAGCAGCACGCCGCGCCGTGCCCACGGCAGCAGGCAGCCGTGGTCGGGACGCGGCAGGCCCAGATCGCGCGAGATCTCCTTGAAGATGTTCTCGAGCGACGGGGGAGGTGCGACGCCGGGCTGCACCGAGAAGCACAGGCCGTGGGCCTGACCGGGACCGTGGTACGGATCCTGGCCGAGGATGACGACCTTGACCGCGTCGAACGGCGTGGCGTCGAACGCGCTGAAGATCTGTGGTCCGGGCGGGAAGATCACCGCGCCGTCGCGCTTGCGTGCGCGCAGGAAGTCGCCGAGCGCGCGCATCTCCGGGCGATCGAACCAGTCGCCGACACGGGCCTTCCAGGAGGCCTCGAGGCGTAAGCTCGCCGTGCTCACGCGGGCCGGGCGTGGCGCGCGCGCTGGTTGCGGCCGACGCGCAGCTGGAACAGCAGCTTGGTCACGAGCAGGCGCTCGTCGATGGGCTTCTCGACGAGGTCGTTGGCGCCCGCGGCGAGCAGCACGGCCTGCTTCTTCGGGTTGTCGTCGCCGGTCATGACGATGACGGGCAGCTGGCCCTTGCCATAGCCGAGCGTGTGGCGGATGCGCTCGAGCAGGTCGCCGCCGGTCAGCTCGCCCTTGAGGTTGACGTCGGTCAGGACGATGTCGGCGCCGACGCGGTCCATGGCCTGCGCCGATTCGAGCAGGTCGAGCGCCTCTTCCACCGTGATCACGTGCAGCACGGTCAGGCCGTGCTTCTCGAGCATGCGTCGCGTGGCCAGCGCGACGACGCGGCTGTCCTCGACGTAGAGGACCTCGCCCGGCGTGTTCTCGGCCGGGCGCACGTAGCCGCGGATGAACTCGGCCAGGGCCTGGAAGCCCAGCGACTTGTCGAAATAGTCGGTCACGTGGTCGCTCAGCGTGCGCTCGACGAGGCGCTCCTGCACGTCACCGGACACCACCACGATCGGGATGTAGGCCTGGTTGCCGGCCTCGCGGATGCGCGCGGCGAGCTCGAGGCCGTCCATGTCGGGCAGGCGCAGCGCGGTGGTGACGAGGTCGACGACGCCGTCGGCGAGCTGACGCATCGCCTCGTCGCCGGTTTCGCAGGCGATGACGGTCGCCTCGGGCAGGCTCGCCCGCAGCGTCTGCTCGATCAGGCGCCTCACGACGCGAGAGCCGTCGACGACGAGCACACGCGGGTTCTCCGAGGCAATGTGCTGGGTCAGGATCGGCGGCGCGCTCATCGTCACTCTCCGGGGCGACCGGCCAGCAGGTGCCGGGTCGCGGCGATCCATGCACCGAGCGCGCCAAGCACGATGCTGATCGCGACGAGGGAGGCGGCGGTGCCGATGCCGAGCCCGTGCCAGGTGAAGCGTCCGCCGTAGCTCGCGAGCAGCCCGTCTGCGGGGCCGCTGACCGCGAGTTGCATGGCGTAGACCACGACGACCGCGAGCAGGCCGCCGAGTGCACCGTACCAGAGGCCCGTGTACACGAACGGGCGCCGCACGAAGCCGTCGCTGGCGCCGATGAGTTGCATGACCGCGATTTCCTCGGCGCGGGACTGGATGTCGGTGCGCACGGTGTTGCCGATCACGAGCAGGGTTCCGAGCGAGAGCAGGATCATGAGTGCGGCGACGGCACGCTCGCCGAGGGCGAGGATCGCACCGAGGCGCTTACGCCACGCCGCATCGTACTGCACCATGTCCGTACGCGCGTCGCCGGCGACCGCATCGGCCAGTGCGGCTTCGTCGGCACCGCCTGCGGCGGGCGTGACGACGATCACGCTCGGCAGCGGATTGTGCTGAAGCACGTCGAGTGCGTCGGCGAAACCCGACAACGTGCGGAACTCCTCCAAGCCCTCGTCGGGCGTGCGCACGACGACGCCGGCGACATCGGCACGGCCCCGCAGCGCCTCGGCGAACCCGCGTGCCGAATCCGCCGATTCGGCGGGCTTGAGGAACACGGTGATCTCGCGTGCTTCGCGCATGCCACTCGACAGGCCGCGGGCGTTGTCGAGCACGACGTGGAACAGCAGCGGCAGCGCGAGCGCGATGCCGATCACGAGCACGGTCAGCGCGGTCGCGAGCGGCCGTGCCGCGAGTCGTGCGAGGCTGGTCGCGAAGCCGAAGCGGCGCTGCTCGCGCCACGCGGCCAGGCGCGAGCCCAGCGGTCGACGCGCGCGTGGCGAAGGTTTGGCCGGCGCGGGCTCGCGCAGGCGGTTGGGTGCCGGACGGTTGCGACGCACCGCGTTCATGCACGCACCTGCGGCCGGAAATCGTCGATCAGCTTGCCGTGGTCGAGTACGAGCACGCGCTTGCCCATGTGGCGGATCAGGTGGAGGTCGTGGCTCGCGACCAGCACCGTCGTGCCGACCTGCTGGAACTCCGCGAACAACTGCATGATCTCGACCGACAGCTGCGGATCGAGGTTGCCGGTCGGCTCGTCGGCGATGATCAGCGGCGGCTTGGCGACGAGTGCGCGCGCGATGCCGACGCGCTGCTGTTCGCCGGTCGACAGCGTCTCGGGCAATGCCTTCTCGCGTTCGAGCAGGCCCACCTTGTCGAGGGCGGCGCGCACGCGCTTCGCGATCTCGTCGCGAGCGGTGCCGGCGATCACGAGCGGCAGCGCGACGTTGTCGAACACGCTGCGGTCCATGAGCAGGCGATGGTTCTGGAACACCATGCCGATGCCGCGCCGCACCTGCGGCACGGCACGCGCGCGCACGCGACGCAGCGGTGTTCCGCCGAGCTCGATCTCGCCGCGGGTCGGGCGCTCGATGAGGCCGAGCAGCTTGAGCAGCGTGCTCTTGCCGGCGCCCGAATGCCCGGTCACGAACACCATCTCGCCGGCCTCGACCTCGAAGCTGAGTCCACCCAGCGCCTCGTGCCCGGAAGGGTAGCGCTTGGTGACCTGATCGAATCGGATCATCGGTGCGACGCCGTCGACGGCCATGCCTAGCGCACCATCTGGTTGATGTTGAAGACCGGCAGCAGGATCGCGAGCACGATGAACAGCACCATGCCGCCGACCATGAGGATCACGGCGGGCCCGAGCGCCGTCGTGAGCAGGGCGAGCCAGCGATCGAGGTCGCGTTGCTGTTGCGCGGCGGCTTCCTCGAGCATGCGCGGCAGCTCGCCGGACTTCTCGCCGCTCGCGACCAGGCGCAGCGCCACCGGCGGGAACTGTCCCGTCTCGCCGAGCGCGCGCGCGAAGCCGCTGCCTTCGCGCACGCGCACGGCCGCACGTCGCAAGGCCTCGCGCATCGGCAGGTTCGGTACGACCTGCGCGGCGATCGCGAGCGCATCGAGCAACGGCACGGCGGCGCCGGCGAGCAGCGCGAGCGTGCGCGCGGCGCGCGTCGTGTTGGCCGCGCGCACGAGCCGACCGACGAGCGGAAGGCGCAGCTGCAGCGCATGCCAGCGCAGACGGCGTGCGTCGTTGCGCAGCGCGAGTCGCGCGGCGACGAGGGCCGCCACGATCGCGACGAGGATCAGCACGCCCCAGTCACGCAGTACGTCGGAGATCGCGATGAGCGCGCGCGTCGCGAGCGGCAGCGCCTGCTGCATGCCCTGGAACACGCCGACGATCTGCGGAACGACCCAGGTCAGCAGGCCGGCGACGACCGCGATCGCGACCATCGTCAGCAGGATCGGATAGGCGAGTGCACCGATGACCTTCTGGCGCAGTTCGTCGCGCGCCTCGGCGTAGTCGGCGAGTTTGGCGAGCACGGTGTCGAGATGGCCGGACTGTTCGCCGGCCGCGACCGACGCGCGGAAGATCTCCGGAAAACTGTCGGGGAAGCCGCCCATCGCCTGGGCGAGGCTGGCGCCTTCCATGACGCGGGCGCGCAGCGCGACCGTGAGCGCGCGCTGGCGTTCGTTGTCGTCCTGCTCGGCGAGGGCGCCGAGGGCCTCGTCGATCGGCAGCCCGGCGCGGACCAGCGTCGACAACTGACGCGTGAGCAGCGCGAGTTGGGCTCCGGAAAGTCCGCGCCGCGTGAAGGCTCCGCGCGTGCCGCGACGCTCGTCGACCTCGTCCACGGCGAGAGGACTGAGGCCGCGTTCGCGCAACGTCGCGCGAACGCCGCGGGCGGTGTCGCCCTGCAGGACGCCGCGCTGGGTCTTGCCGCTGCTGTCGAGGGCCTGGTAGGCGAACGCGGGCAAGAGACCACCACGAAGGACACGTTGCGCGCATTGTCGCGCGAACGCGCCGTCGATGCGCAACTCAGACGTAAAGGATCGCCATGAGCGTGGCGAGCCAACCGGCCACGGCCGCGAGCAGCCAGGGGTCGCGCAGCGCGAGGCGGCTCGGATCACCGCCCGCCGCGTCGCGGAACACCACGCGCAGGTAGCGCAGCACGCCGAGTGCGACCCATGGCGTCGAGTAGACGAGGGGATTGTGCGCGTGGCGCGCGATCACGTCGGACGACAGCGTGTACAGGACGTAGGCCGCGATGACGGCGCCGCCCAGACCCGAGAGTGCACGTTCGATGCCGCGTACGTCGTATCCGCTCGCCGCGTGGGCTTCGCGTCCGTCCACGTGGACGAGGTCGCCGTGTCGCTTGCCGAGGCCCAGCATCAGCGCGAGCAGTGTCGCCATGACGAGGATCCATACGGTCAGCGGTACCTGCGCGGCGACGCCACCTGCGACGATGCGCAGCGCGAATCCCGCCGCGATGATCGCGACATCGACCCATGCGATGCGCTTGAGGCCGCCCGAGTAGGCGAGCTGCGCGAGCAGGTAGGCGAGCACGACGCAGGCGAGCAGCGCCGACACCGTGGTCGCTACCGCCAGCGATGCCGCGGCGAGTGCCCCCGAAAACGCGAGCGCGGTCGAGCGCTGCACGGCGCCACGCGCGACCGGCCGACGCGACTTGACCGGATGGTGACGGTCGCGTTCGGCATCGAGCACGTCGTTGAACGCGTACACCGCGGACGAGGCGAGGCAGAACGCCAGGACGGCGACGAGCGTCCTCGACAACGCGAGCGGATCGAGCAGCTCGTGGCCGAAGAACAGCGGCAGCAGGACGAAACCGTTCTTGATCCACTGCGCCGGGCGCGCGAGCTCGACCAGCGCGCGCGCGAGGTGCATGGATCAGTTTCCGGCGACGAGTTTCGCGTTGCTGCGGTCGTGTTCGAATCCGCCCGCCGAGAGCCGGTCGGCGACGTACGGCAGCTCGTAGAGCATCATGGCGGTCGGCTCCGCGGCGTCGGCGGCGGTCGATTCCTCTGCGGCGGGTTCGGACTTGAACCAGTCCAGCCACGCCCAGCGTGTATCGACATGAGCGTGCCGGAGGTCGTCGAGTTTCACGCCGACACTCGCGTCTCGTCCGCTGCGCAGGTCCGCGGCATAGACACGGACACTGTGCGCCTGCTTGCCTTCGGCCAGCGTCGGCATCGGCACGCGGAACCTCGCTTCGTTGCTCGTGTGGCTCGAGGACGCGATCTTCGTGCCTTCTTCATCGAGCCAGTCGATGTCGATGCGGCCGTTGAAGCTGTTGCCGGGGAGCGAGACGAGCAGGCCCCGCGACCAGCGCGACTCGTCGAGCACGACCTGGGCGCGGTCGCGCGGACGCTCGAGCACGAGCGCAGGATCGCCGAGCAGGTTGTACATCTCCACGAGCGTGCGGTCGGTGATCGATTTCTTGGCGCGCACGATGCCTTCGCCGATCGTCGCGCCGGGCGTCAGCAGTTCGCCGACGAGGGCCTTGCTGTAGTTCGTCGAAGGTGCGTTGCGCCACGAAGCCGCGAACACCGCGACGGCGCCCTTGTCGCGCTCGCGCAGGAATCGCTCGCCGATCGAGTCTTCGCTCGGATTGTCGAACGGCGCCGAGTAGCACGTCATCGACAGGATCATCGGCAGCTTGCCGTGGTTGGTCAGGTTGCTGACGTCGTCGAGCGTGAACAGGTCGTGGTTCTTGCGGATGTCGGGCGGCCCGGTGCGCCAGATGTAGCGCCCGCCGTGGCCGAGGAAGTGAACGAGCAGCTGCCCCTCGTTGATGCCGTCCTTGATGGCGGACTGGTGGGCGAGGTTGTCGCCTTCCGAGGCGCTCGCGTAGATGCGGTCGGCGACGAAGCCCTCGGCGCCGATCGTGTCGGCGATGTCGTTCGACGCCTTCTTGAAGTAGTCCGACTCGTCGGTGATGAACATCACGTCGCGGCGCCAGTTGCCGAGCTGCGGCGTGCTGACGTAGTTGATCGTCTTCTCGACGATCCCGGCGACCTCGTCGGGCGTGACCACGGGGAAGCGGCCCACGGCGACCGTGGGATGGTAGCCCTCCCCGACGATGCCGTACGGGTTGTCGCTCGCCGACTGTCCTTCCGGCGACGGGTACTGCCACGTCGGGATCAGGTTGCGTCCCGCGAACTTCGGCGCTTCGGCACCGTACGAGGTGCCGGGGATGCCCGCGAAGTGTCCCGAGTACGCAAGCTCGTGGATGTTGTTGGCGAACTTCGCGTAACGCAGGTCGTTCTCGGTGTTGTTGCGGATGTCGAAGCTCGCGTCGCCGACCAGCAGCAGGAAGCGCGGCTTGAGTTCCCACGTGTCGTGCGCGTGGGTGACGAGGTTGCGGATGCCTTGCGGATGGGGAATGCCGTGGTTGAACTCGTCGTAGACGTTCTGGACATCCAGCAGCGCGACCTTGAGCCCGCGCTTCTCGTGGAACTCGGCGAGCGGGCGGATCGCCTCGATCAGCGTGGGGTGGCTCACGATGAGGTAATCGTAGCCCTGCGAGGACGCCGTGCCGGTGTCGCCCGCGCGGCGCACGAGCACCGGCGACGCCAGCGCGCCATCCCTCACCGGGTGGACGAGCGTGCCCGCAGGCGGGGCGGCGAAGACATAGCTCCCCGCGGCTCCGGCCTTGCCGGGGCGCCACGTGCCGTCGTTGCCGTAGAGCACGGGAACGCCTGCCGACGACGACATCGACAGCGAGGCTGCATCGCCTCCCGAGGCGACCTTCAACGGCAAGGCACTTGCATCCAGATCACCGCGCACGGCGTAGTCGAGTTCGATCCAGTTGAACATGACGATGTCGACGATGGCCTGGCCCTTCTTCCACGGCAGGTCGCGTTTGGGGACACTCAGGCGCATCTCGTTCCCGCTCGCCTTGAGTCCGCTTGCCGGGAGCTGGACGTCGGTCGAGAACTCGGACCTGCCGTCCCATTGGATCGTGCGCACGAGCTTGTCGTTGAGCCAGAGTTCGACGGCGTGGTCGGAGGGCTTGTCCTGGGTGCCGCCGGGTGCGTGAAGCGAGGACATGCCCCGGAAGTTCATGCGGATCGACGTTCCGCCCCCGCGCTCGTCGAGGTCGGGGAGGTCGAAACTGGCCTTAAACGGTTCGGGGTCGGCGTGGGTGAGCTTGGCCCAATGCCAGACGTCGGTCTCTTCACCCGGCTTCTGTTGCGACTGGTCGAGCCGGATCATGAGGTTCTCCTGCTCCAGGTGCAGGGAACGCTCCAGGCGTGCGCGCGGCGAAGGTTCCGCAGCGGCGATCTCGCGCATGCGCGGATGCGGGCCGGGCGACGCCGACAGCAGATAGACGTTGTTGACGCTGAATGCGTTGAACCAGCTCAACGGTCCATGCAGTTGCTCGCCTACCCACTCGATGCGACTGCCCTTCGCGAAGCGGCCGTCCTGGTCGCCGCTGATGCGGATCGGCACCGGCTCGCCGAGATGCGTCAGCACCAGATCCGACGACGCGCAGTCGGAAAGTCCGGGCTCCTGCGCGACGATCGTCGCGTGGTCGAGGGCATAGGCGCCTGCGTGCTCGACTTCGACATGCACGCTGCCCGAACACGCGATCGCCGCCGCGGGGGCGCCGAGCAGGAGGGAGGCCAGCGTTCGAGCCATGAGGGGCGCACGCATCAGCGGCGCGGGGAATTCCACGTGCACGAGGGATCCAATTGCAAGACGACCAATGAGTTAGGCTAAACGCAGGGGGGCGACGCACGCAACCGCAGGCGTGCAGACGGCCGTCGCTCCCACCCCTTGAAGCTCAGTGGGACACCTGCGGCGCCGGCCGAGTTCCAAGAAAATCGACGAAAAGACGCGAAACATCCGGCATCGCCTCGCGAAGTCGTTCGGGGTTCGAGATGTGCACTTCGCACAGCACGGCGAAGAACTCCTCCGGGCTCTCGGCCGCGTAGGGGTCGATGAGCGTGTCCCTGCCGGCGTCCACCTCGGCAGCGAAGGCGTCGTAGGCGGCCTGCATGACGGTGATCCAGGTACGCCGGGACATCGAGTCCGGCAGCTTCGGCACGCCGTTCATCGCGCCGTCGAGCATGTCGAGCTTGTGCGCGATCTCGTGCACGACGACGTTGAGCCCCTCGAACGGATGGGCCAGGTCTTCCTCGACATCGGCCCACGACAGGATCACGGGCCCTCGCTCCCAGGCTTCGCCGATGAGCTCCTCGTCGCCCTCGGTGACCACGCCCGTGTGTTCGTCGTGGTGCTCGCGCCGCACCCGGAAGCCTCCGGAATAGATGATCACCTCCGACCACCCTTCGAGCCACTCGAAACCGAGTTCGAGCACGGGCAGGCAGGCGAGGGCGGCGATCGCCAGGCATTGCCTGTCGGTGAGGTCGTGGCCGCCCGCGGCACTGAACGATTTGCGCGATAGAAAACGCGCGGAGAAGCGGCGAAGGATGTCGCGCTCGCGTTCGGCCAGCGAGGCGAACAGATCACTCGACGCGACGAGCTCCTGCCAGAGCGCGTCGTCGATCGGAGGTACGGGAGCCGCGGCAACGCCGAGTGCGTTGCGCAGGCGCGACAGCCAGGTCATGCGCGACGATGCGCACGCAGAGGTGCCGTCACGCGCGTTACTTGATCGCGCCGGGGACGAGCGACTGCCAGCGATTCGCGCTGCGGGGCTTGGCGGGGACGCCGGGCGCCGCTGCCGGGATCACCGCGCGCGGTCCTGCCGACGGTGTGGACGATACGGCGGCGGAATCCGCATGCTCGTCGTCGCGTGCCGGAGCGAGGTCCGCCTGTCCCGGCGATTCGGCTCCGCGCACGTAGCGGCCGGATCCGATGTCGCCGAGCGCCGCGCCACGTTCGCCCGAACCCATGCCGGGGGAATGCGCGAGGCTCGTGTCGTCGAGTGGGGACGATTCGCCTTGCGCGGCCATCGCGCCACTGCCACCCATCGAGAATTCGGCCGCAGCCGCACCTGCCGCGCCGGCGATGAGCAGGGCGGAGAGGCAGGCCAGGGTCAATCTGCGCGTGTTCATTTCTCGTCTCCTTGCCACGCTGTACGAGACCGATCGGCGCCGGTGGGCTCCCGATCGTCTCACGATCGGCGCCCCGACTCCAGCGCGCGCCGGCGGTGGATGACCGCAGAGGCAAAGCAGTGAACGTGCCAGAGGTCACGGTCTCTTGCGAATCATGGGGTTGGGTGTTCCGCGGGTATCACCTCGGGTGTCCGGGCGGACACGGAGTGGACGCTGCCGGACACGCCGCCGTCCGTTGCGATGCGCCGCAGCGCGACCGCCCCGCGAGCAATGGCTAGACTCGCGCGATGGTCGTCCGAGCCGCCGAAGCCGTTGCCGTGATCCCTCTGTCGAGCGCCGACGGCCACGCCGTGCGCCGCGGATTCCTCGCCGGCATCGCGCGGGTGCTCGCGGAGCGCGACGCGCTCGACCGCATCAACGTATTCCCCGTCCCCGATGGCGATACCGGCACCAACCTCGGTTTCACGCTCGCCGCGGTGCGCGACGCGCTCGCGCCATGGCGGCATGCGCACGCGGGGCGCGTCCTCGCACGTGCGGCCGGTGAGGCGATCGACGGTGCACGTGGCAACTCGGGTGCCATCCTCGCGCAGTTCCTGCAGGGCCTGCGCGAGCCGCTCGAAGGCGAGGCGACGCTGACGCCGGCCACGCTCGCCGCAGCCGCCTCCCATGCCGCGGCGCAGGCACGCCTCGCCGTCGCACAGCCGCGTGAAGGCACCCTGCTGTCGGTGATCGACGCCTTCGCAGCGTCGTTGCGCCGGACGGTCGACGCAGGCGCCGTCGACCTCGGCGCGAGTCTCGCGAGCGCCCATGTCGCGGCACGCGAGGCCCTCGAGCGCACTCCCGACCAGCTCCCCGTGCTGCGCAAGGCCGGCGTGGTCGACGCGGGCGCCAAAGGCTTCGTGCTGTTCGTCGAAGGCGTGCTCGACCTGCTGCGGCGTGGTCGCGTCGCGTTGCGTGGCGCGGGACGTGGCATGGCCGCGAGCGCCGGCATCGTCGCGGTCGGTGTCGAAGCGTCGTCGCCGGAGCGGTGGTGTACCGAATGCATCGTCTCGGCCGCGCACGTCGATCGCGACGCGGTGCGCGCCGCGCTGTCCGGCATCGCGGGATCCAGCCTCGTCGTCGCCGGCACGCGCGAGAAGCTGCGCGTGCACATGCATGTCGACGACCCCTCGGTGCTCTTCGACACCTTGTCGGCTTTCGGCGAGGTCGGTTCGCGCAAGGCCGACGACATGCACGCGCAACAGCGCAGTGCCGCGTCCACGCGTGGCGTCGCGATCGTCGTCGATTCGGCCGCCGACATGCCGGCCACCGTGTTCGACGGCCTCCCCCTGCACATGGTGCCGGTGCGCGTGAACGCCGGACCCGACGATTACCTCGACAAGGTGTCGTTGTCGCCGGCGGCCTTCCACGCGCTCGTGGCCTCGAGTCCGCATCCGGTACGTACGTCGCAACCCCCGGTCGGCGATTTCCGGCGGCTGTTCGATTTCCTGTTGAGCCACCACGAGGAGGTCGTCTACGTCGGGCTCTCGCGCGCGCTGTCGGGCACGCTGCAGTCGGGCGAGAGTGCAGCGGCATCGCACGGTGCGCGTATCCGCGTCGTCGACACGCGCAGCGTGTCGGGAGGGCAGGGCCTGCTGGCGCGTCACGCCGCCGAGCGCGCGATCGCGGGTGATCGGGCCGGTGACATCGCGGCCTCGCTCGAGTCTCTGCGCGAGCGCACCGCGACCTTCTGCTACGTGCGCGACCTCGGTCCCGCCGTGCGTGGCGGGCGCATCCCGGGCTGGGCGTTGCCGATCACGCGCTGGCTGCGGCTCGTGCCGTTCGTGCGTATCGGCGGCGGCGACGGCCGCCTCCACATAAGAGGCGTCCTGATCGATCGTGGCGAGCTGCCCGAACGTTTCGTCGCGAAGGCGCTGGGAAGCCTCGACGCGCGACACCGCTGGCGCGCGCAGATCATGCACTGCGACAATCCCGCCGAGGGCGATCGCGTGCGTGCCGCGCTGCTCACCCGGTGGCCGCATGTCGACGGCGCCGAGGTGCTCGATGCCGGCAGCGCGATCGCCGTGCATGCCGGCCGCGGTGCGGTCGCCGTCTCGTTGATGCCCGTCGACGCCCTGTCCTGAACGCTGTGCCCGGAGATCCCGCGATGGCGGTGCTGCTCGCCAAGCTCGTCGTCGCCTATCTTCTGGGTTCGTTGTCCGGCGGGTTGCTGCTCGGCCGCCTGCGTGGCCTCGACATCCGTCGCCACGGCAGCGGCAACGCGGGCGGAACGAATGCCTTGCGCGTCGCGGGCTGGCGTTTCGCGCTCGCCGTGGTCGTCATCGACATCGGCAAGGGCGCGCTCGCGGCGTGGCTCGGCGCATGGCCCGTCGCCGGCGCAGCGCCCCTGACGCCCGGCATCGTGGCGGGTGCATGTGTGCTCGCCGCCGCGATCGGTCACTGCTGGCCGGTGTGGTTCGGTTTCCGTGGCGGCAAGGGCGCCGCAACGCTCGTCGGCGGCGTGCTCGTCATCGCGCCCGCGCATGCCGCGATGATGTTCGTCGCGTGGGTGCTCGTCATCGTGTCGACCGGTTTCGTCGGCCTCGCGACGGTGGTCGCCGCGGTGGCGTTCCCCGTGATCGTGGCGTTCCGGATCGCGCTCGATGGCGACGCGGCTCCCGGACTGGTCGCGTTCTCGATCGCGACCGCCCTGCTGGTGTGCTGGACCCATCGCGGCAACCTCATGCGGATGCGGCGTGGCGAGGAGCCCCGGTTCGAGCGCGCGCGCCTGCTGCGACGGGGGCGTGCGCGATGAGCCTGCATCCACGCGCCTTGCTCGCGGAGCTCGCCGCACACCCTGACGGTATCGCGGGCAGCACGCTCGCATCGCGCTTCGGCGTGTCGCGCGCGGCGATCTGGAAACACGTCGAGCAATTGCGTGGGTTCGGTGCGCCGGTCGATGCGCGCGCGGGGCGTGGCTACCGTCTGCTCGCACCGCTCGACCTGCTCGACGCGGACGCGATCCGCGCCGCGCTGCCGGAGCGGATCGCCGCGAGGCTGGACGGCCTCGACGTGCATTGGCAGATCGATTCGACGAACAGCGCGCTGCTCGCCTCCGCAGCAGGCATGGCGTCACCGCTTGCCGCCTGCCTCGCCGAGCTGCAGTCGGGCGGACGGGGGCGACATGGACGTGTCTGGCGCACGCCGCTCGGCGGCGGCCTCGCCCTGTCGTTGCGGCGCCGCTTCGACGCCGGCATGGCCGCGCTCGGAGGGCTCAGCCTCGCGACCGGTGTCGCCGTGGTCGAAGCGCTCGGCGACCTCGGCATCACCGGCATCGCGCTCAAGTGGCCCAACGACCTCGTCGCCGAGGGGCGCAAGCTCGGTGGCATCCTCATCGAACTCGGCGGCGACGCGCTCGGACCCTGCCATGCGGTCATCGGCATCGGTCTGAACGTGCAGCTCGCCCGCGACGTCGTGGACGCGATCGACCAGCCGGTGGTCGACCTCGCGTCGCTCGGCGTGGCGCCCGCGCGCAACGCACTCGCTGCGGCCGTGCTGGTCCGTCTCGTCGACGCGCTCGACACGTTCGAGGAGCGCGGTTTCGCGGCCTTCGCGGAGGCGTTCGCGCGCCTCGACGCCCTGCGCGGGCGTCGCGTCGTCGTCACGCGCGGGATGCGGGTACGTGAGGGCGATGCCGTCGGCATCGACGAACGTGGCATTCTTCGCGTACGTGACGGGGAGGGAGAGTTTCTCGTGGACAGTGGCGAAGTCAGCGTGCGCCTCGCGCCGGGACGCGCGTCGTGAAGCTGCTCGTGGACATCGGCAATACGCGGCTCAAGTGGGCCGTGTGGCGCGATGGCCGGCGTGCGATGGGCGGCGTGTACGCGCACCGCGACACGCCGTTCGACGTGGCCCTCTCGGGCAACTGGACCGCGCTCCCGCGGCCCTCGGCGATCCTCGTCTCGAGTGTCGTGTCGCCCGATATCGAGCGCGAGCTCGCCGCGTTCATGGCGACACTGTTCGACACGGCCCCGCAGTTCGTGCGCAGTCCTGCCGCAGCGCTCGGCATCACGAATGCCTATGCCGAGCCCGCGCGGCTCGGCGTGGATCGGTTCCTCGCCCTCGCCGCGCTGCATGCCGCGCAGCCACGTGCGCAGGTCCTCGTGAGCTGCGGTACCGCGCTCACGCTCGATGCGCTCGGTGCGGATGGTCGCCATCTCGGTGGGTTGATCGCGCCGTCGCCCGATCTCTCGCGCCGCGCGCTGCTCGGTGCGACCGCGCGCATCGGCGAAGGCAGCGGGCGTCTCGTCGAGATCGCCGATACGACGGCGGATGCCGTGCAGTCGGGCTGCGTGCTCGCGGCGGTGGCGCTGATCGAGCGCTTTCGTGCACAGGCCGCGGGCGTGCTCGGAGAGACGCCTGCACTCGTCGGCGACGGTGGCGGACTCGATGCCTGGCGCGCGCTGCTGCCCGACATGGAGCGCGGTCGCGACCTCGTGCTGCGCGGCCTCGCCCTGTGGTCGGGCGATTGAAGCGAGTCCGACGCGCGACGCCGGTCACCGACCTCGTGCGGCATTGCCGCTAGAATCGCGACATTCCATCCGGTTTCCTCGCGAGCACGCCCCGCATGTTCCTGCGCGTCCTGTTCCTGCTGTTGCTCGCGCTCAACATCGGCGGCATCGGCTGGATGCTGTTTTCGCCCTCCGAAGCGGCCGGCTCGTTGCCGGCCAGCGATCCCGACGTGCCCGCCCTCGTGCTGTTGTCCGAGCGTGACGCGGCCGGCGCGCCATTGCCGGGCCAAGGCGTCGCGGCGAGCAGCACCGATGTGTGTGCAACGATCGGACCGTTCCCGACGCAGTCGGACATGCGCGCCGCGCTCGTCGAGCTCACGCCGCAGGTGCGGCGCATCCAGTATCGCAATGCCAAGGCGACGCAATCGCGCGGCTACTGGGTGTTCCTCGCCGCACTCCAGTCGCGTGAGGAAGCGCTCGGTGTCGCACGTGCGTTGTCGGCGAAGGGTGTGCGCGACTACTACGTGGTCACCGCGGGCGACCAGCAGAACACGGTGTCGCTCGGCTTGTTCCGCGAACAGGCCAATGCCGAGCGCCGTCGCGCCGAGATCGCGGGCATGGGCTTCCGTCCCGAACTCATCCAGCGCACCGAGGAGCTGCCCGTGTACTGGATCGACATCGCGCGCGATCCCGACAGCCGGTTCGCTTGGCGCACACGCTCCGGCAGCGCAGGCGATGTGCGCGAGCAACCGATCGACTGTTTCTGACCCGTTCCTTTGCACGCACGTCAGGCGCGGCCTAGAATGCGCGCCCCACGCCGGCATAGCTCAGTTGGTAGAGCAACCGCCTTGTAAGCGGTAGGTCCCCAGTTCGAATCCGGGTGCCGGCACCATTCGTGGGGAATGCTTTTGGGGTCAACGGGTTCGCTGTAGTCCTCGCCTTCGGTCGTGCGCGTGGTCCACACGGTGGTCCACAACGTGCCCGCGACCGACCTGCTTCGCCGACGCGACACCTTCCACGTCAGCATCCCGATGGCACTCGCGGCGAGACGGACGCGAGTGCCGGTGGGCTCCTTCGGCGCGATCGCGAAGTGTCGGGCGCTTCTCCTCGCATCTGCAGGCGCATGACGCGCTTCGGCCGGGCGTGCGTGTTCGCGGCCGACGCGAGCCGGTCCGGGTGTCGGCGCTCCTGTCCGTCGCATGCCGTGCGACACGTCCATCGGACGATCCCGCTTCGACCGACGCGCGGCAGAGGAGCGAAGACGTGGACGATTACCCGGGAACCGCCACCGACGAGGGGCGTATGGACGGCGATGCTGCCACGCTCGCGGCAGCAGGCATGGGGTTCGATGTCGCACGGCCACGGCACGCCGTCCGCCGCGGGCCGGACCGGCTCGGTGCCTTGCGCCTTCGCGGCCAGGCCGTGCGCATCGATGCCGACGGCAGGCTCAGCCTCGACGACCTCCAGCGTTGCGCGGGTCTGAAGGCGGGCTGCTCGAACTACCGGCCACGCGTCTGGGTCCACTCTCCGCGTGGCCATGCCGCGATCGAGGTGTCCCTGCGCGCCTTGCGCGATGCCGGCAGTGCGCTCGATCCGCTCGTCACACGGCTCGGCAAGGACGGCAGCACCTACGCCGTGGTCGATGCGGCGTTCGACTATGCGGACTGGCTCGATCTGCGTGACCGGTTGTCGCGTGCCCTCGAGGCCTGGGTCGAGGCTGCATTCGAGGCGTGAGCCGTCTGTCCGCGACCGATCGCGGGCCTCAGCTGCGTGCGGCGAGCTCGGCGTAGATCGCGACGGTCTCGTCCACGCAACGCGACCACGGGAACGCGCGAGCGTGCTCGACGCCGCGCACGCGGGCCTCGGCGCGCCAGGGCTCGTCGGTGAGCAGGCGTTCGAGTCCTTCGCGCAACGCGCCCTCATCGAATGGATCGACGCACAGACCGACATTGCCGGCGACCTCGGGCAATGACGATACGTTCGATGTCAGCACCGGCACGCCGCTCGCGAGGGCTTCGAGAACGGGCAGGCCGAAGCCCTCGTAGATCGACGGGAACGCGAACGCGCGCGCGCCGGCGTAGATCGAGGGCAGATCCTGTTCGTCGACGTAACCGAGTCGGCGGGCCGATCCCTGTGCCTCGAGTGGTGCGAGCGTCCGCTCGAGTTCGCGATTGAGCCAGCCGCGTGCGCCGACGATGACCAGAGGGTGTTGCGCGCGCAGTGCGGACGGCAGCGCCGAGTAGGCGCGCGCGAGTCGTGCGAGGTTCTTGCGTGGTTCCTGCGTCGCGACGACGAGCAGGTAAGTGTGTGCTTCCAGTCCGTGCCGCTCGAGTGCGGCACGCAACTCGCCGTCGGGACGTGGTCGATACGTGGGATCGACGCCGAGCGGTATCGTGCGCAGCTTGTCGCGAGGTACGCCGAGCCGCGCGTGCACCTCGTCGGCGATGAACGTCGAATCCGTCAGTACCCGGTCGGCGCGCTCGAGGGTGCGCGGCAGGTGGCGGTCGAGGAAACGCACGCGCTCGATCGGGTGCGTCTCCGGGTAGTTGAGTGCGGACAGGTCGTGCACGGTGGTCACGGCCGGTCCGTCGAACGGCATGAGGATGTAGTTCGGCGTGTGCAGCACGAAACCGCGCATGCGCCGTGTGTGCGCCCGGAACAGGGCCGAGCGCAGGCGTGCGTAGAGCTCGAGTGCGTGCGTCTTGAACGGCAGGTTGCGTCGCAGCGTCGCGATCGTGCGGTTCGCGGCGAGTGCATGCGCCGGGTCGTCCACCCAGTGGAATGCGGAGTACAGGCGCAGTTCCTCCACCGCCTCGTGTCGTGCGAGGCCGTGGGCGAGCTCGAGTGCGTAGCGTCCGATGCCGGTCAGCGGAGCAGTGATCGCATCGACGTTGAGGATGATGCGCATCAGCGCGATCCGCCGGTGCTTTCGCGTGTGCGATCGGCGTCGACCATGCGTGCGCACAACGCGTCGAGGCTGGTGCGCGCCTCGAAGCCGAGGTCGCGACGTGCCTTGGAAGCGTCGCCTATCAGCAGGGGCGCGTCGACCGGGCGGAACAGTTCGGGGTCGATGCGGACCCGCACGACGCCACGCACGTCGCGCGCGATCTCGTCGACGCCGGTGCCTTCCCAGACGATGGGCACACCGGCCCGGGCGAACGCTGCGGTGGCGAATTCCCGAACGCTGGCGGCATGTCCGCTCGCGATCACGTAGTCGTCGCCTGTGGGCCTGGAGGCCATCGCGACCATCGCGTCGACGTAGTCGGGCGCGTAGCCGAAGTCGCGCTTCGCGTCGATGTTGCCGAGCGCCACCTCGTTCTCGAAGCCGAGCGCGATGCGCGCGGCGGCGCGCGTGATCTTGCGTGTGACGAAGGCGGGGTCGCGCAGTTCCGACTCGTGGTTGAACAGGATCGCGCTGCTCGCGCGTACCCCGAAGCTCGCGCGCCACGTGGCGACGGCCGCGTGCGCGAGCAGCTTCGACAAGCCGTAGGGCGACGTCGCCCGCGCCGGGGTCGCCTCGTCCTGTGGTGCTGCCGTCGGCGTGCCGAAGATCTCGGCGCTCGCCGCGAGCACGAAATGGGCCTCGGCTGCATGAGCGCGAACGGATTCCAGCAGGTTCACGGTGCCGATGCCGTTGGCGTCGAGGCTGCCGCGCGGATCGCGGAACGATTCGGCGACGCGCGATTGTCCGGCGAGATGGAAAACGGCGTGCGGCGCGACCTCGGCGACGAGTCGATCGCAGGCGGCAGCATCGACAGGGTCGAGCGGGCGCGTCGCGAGACGTGCGTCATCGGCGATGCCGAGCTCGTCGAGACGCCATCCCGATGCCGGGCTCGACGGGCGATGCGTGCCGGTGACGCGCCAGCCGTCGCGAAGCAGGCGAGCGGCGATCCAGGCGCCGTCCTGTCCGGTCAATCCCGTGACGAGTGCGCGCATCGGCGATGTCATGCCTGGTCTCTCCCGAAGCTGTGCTGCGCACGTCGCGCATGGTCCCATGCCGTGTGGCGACTTCCGATGCCGTACGTCGACGTCGCCACCGCGATGCCGAGACGCACGGCCTCGCGCGCGAGCATCGCGGCGAGGCGCGGTGGCGTGATCGACGCCTCGTCGACGATCTCGAACGCATGACGCTGCAGCCACTGCGCGAGCAGGCCCGACGTGACATCGGTCGCCACGGCGTGCTCGACCACCTCTTGCGGGTCGGCGTCGCGCGAGAGCACGAGATCGCGTCCTGCGAGGGTGATGCGCCATGTTTCGTACGAGGCTGTCGTGTCGGCGACGTCCGGGCCTGCGAGCACGCGCGGCCGAGGAGGATCGCCCGCGTGGGCGAAGGCGCGGCGCACGCGCCAGTCGAGTACGCGGCGTGCAGGCGAGAACAACGTGGCGCCGACGTCGCGTTCGTAATGCGGCCAGCGCTCGCGCAGTACGGCCATGCCGAGCCTGCCGAGTGCCTCGCGACGCTCGATGCCGAAACTCTGGCTGCGTTCGTGGTGCACGTAGACGTCGCCGACGACGACGTGGCGCCAGCCTCTCGCACTGGCGCGTTGGCAGAAATCGTTCTCTTCGCCGTAGCCCTGCGGGAAGGCTTCCTCGTCGAGCACACCGATCGCGTCGATGACGTCGCGGCGGATGTAGAGGCAGAACCCGTTGCCGGTCGGCAGCTCCGGTTGCACGTAGCCGGCCTGCTGCCATAGTGCGCGCGCCGTGTCGTCGAAGGTCCAGTGGGCGGGGGCGTCGCAGGCCTGCTCGAGCTCCGGGACCGAGAAGGCGCCCGCGTTGTCGGAGACCGCCGTCGCCGTGGCGATGTCGGGTGCCCGCCACGCCGCCCGCCGCAGTCCGGTCAGCCAGTTCGCGGCGACCTCGGTATCGGCGTTGAGCAGGACGACATCGTCGCGACCGGCGAGCGCGATGCCGCGGTTGACGGTCGCGGTGAACCCCAGGTTGCGCTCGTTGCGCAGGATGTCGATGCCGTCGCCTCCTTCGAACGACGCGAGCAGCGGCGCGATCGCGGCGTCGGGACTCGCGTCGTCGATCACGACGAGACGTGCCGCCCCCGTGGTGTGTGCGAGCACCGAGGCGAGGCATCGCGCGACTGCGGTCGGAGCGTTGTAGACCGGCACGACGATCGTGACACGCGGCAGCATGGGCTGCGCCGCGGCGTCCACGAAAGCCTCGGGAGCGGAGGTGGGCAGGGCGAGCGTCGTTTCGGCGATCGCTTCGCCTCCGCGGAGCGTGAGCAGACGGAGGTGGTGCATGGCGGCATGCGAGGGCGCGAACGGCATCGCCACCGACGCGGATCCGTCCGGGGAACGTTCGACAGGTGCGAACGCCATGCCGTCGACCTCGAGCCAGGCTCCTTCGGGCGCACGCTCGGCATGCACGCGTCCGTCGCGCCAGTGCAGCGCGGGAGCGTGCGGAATGCCGGTGCCGGGGGCCGTCACGCAGGGATATCCGCGAGGATGCTGCGGTCGCCGATCGCGTCCCGCAGTGCCGCCTGCGACGGCGTGAAGACGGGATCGTCGCCGCCGTCGCGGCGACGATCGCCACCCGGTTCGATCCATTGCAGGATCGCCGCGTCGTCGGGCCTCGCGAGGCCGCGTGCACCGGCCGCGACGAGAGCGTCGAACATCGCGTGCGCCGTCTCGATCGGCGAGGCGACGAGCGCATCGTAGTCGACCAGGATGCGTCGCCAGCCACGTGTGGCCTCGAACGCATCGCGGGTATAACGCTCCCACAGCGCGAGGGCCGTCGTCGGGCTCATCGCGTCGCGATGGGCGAGCGAGCGGGCCACGGCTGCGGGATCGCGCACGACGTGCACGAAGACGGGGTGCGTCAGCAACGGCAGCAGCTCGCGCACGACGAGACACAGACGCGGTTCCTTGATGAACCACGGGCGCTCCGGCTCGAGCGTGTCGAGCACCGCTGCCGTCTCGCGGCGAAAGGCATCGACTGCCGCAGGGGGAGATGCATCGGGAGGCGTGCGCCAATCCCCGCCGGCCGCCGCGAGGCGACGCAGGCAGGCCATGTGCAGCTCGCCGTGCTCGAAGTGTCCCTTGGGGTTGTCGGGCCCTTTGAGGAGAAGCTCGTCGGGTCCGGCCCATGCGCCGAACAGGTGCAGCAGGCCGCCGATGCTCGACGTGCCCGAGCGGTGCATGCCGAGCACCACGATCTGTCCGCTGGGTTGCGTGGCGTCCGCAGGTTGGTGGGCACGGGGTCGCGGCACGGGAAGTCCGATGCCTGCTGCTCGTCCCGCGAGCGCGATGATGGCGTCTGCCGTGTCATCGATGTCGTGCCGCGAGGCGAACTCCGCCGCGTGTCGTCGTGCGAGCGCCTTGAGCCCATAGCGCTGGACATGCACCGACTTGAGCGTCGCCTCGACGGATTCCTGATCGGGTTCGCGCCAGCGCAGATCCGGCGTGCCGGGTACGTTGCCGGGCGTCGTGCCGATTCCGGTGCCCCATCGCTCCACGAGCTCGCGCTGGCTGCCGTAGGCAGGGGCGACGAGGATGCGCCCGCCGGCGACGGCCTCGTGCGCGTGGATGTCCCATCCGCCACCGCGCCGGGTGCTCACGTAGGCATCGGCGTGCGCGAGCAGCCTCGGCCACTCGTAGTCGTGGAAGTTCCAGCCCGTCATCAGCCGCGTGCGGCCGCCTTCGCGCGGCTCGACCAAGGGACGCAGGCCTTCCAGGATGGTCGATTCGTCGTCGCCGGGACGGATGTACACGACGAGCTCGACCGGATCGTCGGCGTGGAAGGCGCGTCGGAAGGCCCTCACCAGGACTTCGGGTGCGTCGCGATGCCAGTCCTCGACGACGGCCATCCAGATGAATCTGTCCGCAGGACGTGCCGTGGCGGGCACGAGCGGGTGTGCGTAGTCGATGTCGACGCCGAACCGCACGACATCGATCGGGGTCGTGACACCCGACCGGCGGAAAGCGTCGCACTGGTCCGCATCGGGGACGATGATGCGGTCGAGCCGGTTGGCGTGCGCGACCCAGTCGGCGGGTACCGAATCCCATTCGGCGAAGGTCAATGCGACGCGGTGGCGGCCACGCACGATCTGCGGAGCACCGGGTGCACAGGCGAGCGCGACATCGGGTATCGCGGGTGTCTTGCGCGACGCTGCCAGGGCGAGGCGGGAGTCCGCGAGATCGGGGAGCTCGCGTGCCGCCGGTTCGAACGCCATGCGGAGTCCGCGCGCGTCCAGGCGCCTCACGAGCATGCGTGACAGCTGGGCGTGGACATGGCTCGCGCGCGACAGTCCGCGCCAGAGGCCGTCGCCTCGGTATCCCTCCGCCAGTCGTCGTTGCCAGCGCGAGGCGAAGGTTGCGCGGCTGCGTATCCAGAGTCCTTCCCGAAAGCCGCCGTCGTCCCTGGTGGAGCCGTGCTGCTCGTGGTGGACCGTCACCCCACCCGCGACGACCGTCGCGATGCCGGCCTCCGCGGCCCGCAGGCAGTAATCCGTGTCCTCGTAGTAGCTGTGGAACGCTTCATCGAGCGTGCCGACGCGATCGAGGCAGTCGCGCCGCAGGTAGGCGACGGCGAACGCAATGCCTTGCACGCGGCGCGTCCGCGTGTACTGGCCGACATCGAGTTCCATCTGCCCGGACTCGCTCTGCTGTCCCCAGAGGCGGTCGGGATCAATGAAGCCGCCGGTGTGCATGAGCCGGCGTCCAGGCTCGGCTTCGAGCATGCGGCATCCCACCACGCCGTGGTCGGCCTGGGCGTAAGCCGCATCGCGCAGGCGGCCGAGCCAGTCGTGCTGGCGGAAGACGAGATCGTTGTTGAGCAGGACGACGTCGTCGTGCCGTCGCGCCACGGCGATGCCGTTGTTCATGCCGCGTACGAAGCCGAGGTTCTCCGGGAGGCGGATGGTGCGCACGCGATCGGCGTAGGCTTCGAGCGCCTGCGACGTTCCATCGGTCGATCCGTTGTCGACGACGATGATCTCCGCATGCGCGAGGTCGGTCGCCAGCAACGAGTCGAGGCAGCGTTGCGTCAGAGGCCACTGGTTCCACGCGAGAATGATGAGCGCCGCGCCACGCATGTCAGCGACTCCGGGCGTCGTCTCGCCACAGCACCGACATGGCCGAGTCGACGTCGACCCGCGAGTAGTTGCCGACCGGCGTCAGCAGCAGGTCGGCACACGCGTCGGCCGCGGTTCGCGTCGCCACGGGTTGGCCCGCCGTGGATGCCGCGGCCGAGCCTACGTCCACGCGCGCATCCTCGACGCGTCGGGCTGCTGCGGCGAGCACACGACGGGGCGTCGTGCCGAGACGCTGCGCCAGCCTGACCAGCTGCAGCACATCCTCGCGGGTCATGACGCGGGATTCACGTGGTGCAGGTCGCGGTGGTAGGCCTCGAACACGCTGTCACGATCGCCTTCGAGCACGCTGCGGCCGTGCTCGACCCACAGCAGTCGATCGCACAGCGAGGCGACCTGGGTCTCGGAGTGGCTGACGAGCACGACCGTCTGGCCTTGTCGCATGCGTTCACGCAGGGCCTGTCCCGATTTCTCCTGGAACTCGGCGTCGCCGACCGCGAGCACCTCGTCGATGAGCAGGACGTCGGGTTCGGCCTGGATCGCGACCGAGAAACCGAGGCGCATCACCATGCCCGACGAATAGGTCGCGATCGGCTGCTCGAAGAAGTCGCCGAGCTCGGAGAATTCGAGGATCGCCGGCAGCCGCGCGACGATCTCGCGATGGCGCAGGCCGATCATGAGGCCCGAGAGGATCGCATTCTCGCGACCCGAAAGATGCGGCACGAAGCCGAGGGCGAGCGAAAGCAGCTGGAACGACGCGCTGGTGCGCCGGATGCTGCCGCGATCCGGCTGGAGGATGCCCGCGAGGGTTCGCAGCAGTGTGCTCTTGCCTGCACCGTTGCGGCCGATGACGCCGAGGCGCTGGCCCTGGCGCAGCGTGAGGCTGACGTCCTCGAGTGCCCAGAAACGTCCGCTGCCGACGCGTCGCTGTGCGCTGAAGGCGACGCCGACGTGTTCGAGTTCGACGAGGATGTCACCCATGTCAGGACGCCAGCTTCGGGTAGCGGGGCGAAAGTCTGTGCACCACGGCCATGCCGATTGCGCAGACGACCGTGGACGTGATGCCGACCTTGATCAGGGCCATCGCGTCCGGCCACTCGCCACGCATGAGGATGGCGCGCGAGGCGTCGATGAGGCTCGCCACCGGGTTGAGTGCGATGAGCTCACGCACCGGTGGCGACGCCTGATCGAGCGAGAACACCACGCCGGAGAGGAACATCACGAACGTCAGCACCTGCTCGATGACGAAGCGCAGATCCGGCAGCAGCGGCACGACCGCGGCGACGCAGAAGCCCACGCCGGCGGCGAACAGGAAGGTGGACAGGAAAAGCAGCGGCAGTGCCGCGTAGGCGGGCGAGGGCGGGTGGCCGCTGGACCAGAGGATCACCAGCAGCAGCGCGAGGATGAAGAAGAACTTCACCGTATCGGCGAACATCTGCACGAGCGGGAACACGATCACCGGGATCCTCGCCTGCCGGATCAGGCCGAGGTTGCTCCATATCGCGTAGCCGCCGTGCGTGATGCACGACTTCATCCATTGCCACATCGTGAGGCCGATGAGCAGGAACGGCAGGTAGTCGGGGCCGCTGCTCTTGAGCACGACGGCGAACACGAGCCAGAACGCGGCCATCATCATCGCCGGCTCCGCGACCCACCAGATCAGGCCGAGGTAACTGCGGGAACGTTCGGCACGCAGCTCGGCGTACGTGCTGAAGCGGATCAGTTCGAGGACGTGCAAGCGCATGGACACGGTGGCGGTGAAGCGGTGGCGAAGGATAACGCAATGTGCACGGGCCCAGCCTCGTCGCCGCGCGTCACCCGCATGTTCCGTCGAGCCACGGCCCCAGGAAGGCCAGCGCGAGCAGCGCGGTCGCCGCCGCCGATCCGATCGCGATGCGCATCGGCGTGAGTGCCAGCGGCGGATCGGATCCGTCGGAATTCCCGTGGAGCAGGGCGGCGAACACGGGCGCCGCGAACAGGCACAGGAACGGCATCATCTGGAACACGTAGCGGGCCATCACGTGCAGGCCGGAGTACAGCGCCAGCTGATAGAGCAGGAATGCGGCGGCGACGAGCAACACCGCGCGGTCCCAGCGCCGCCACAGTGCGATGCCGAACGCGGCGAGTACGAGTGTCAGCGCGTGGGCGGCCTGTGCCGATGCCGAGATCCACGGCGCGGGAGCCGCGGCGGAGTAGGCACCGAGGCGGCCCGCGCAGGATTCGCCATGCAACTGCGAGACGAGCAGCGTCTTCGCACTGAACAGGCGGAAGTACTGCACGGAAAGGCGTTCGGCGGCGAGCGTGGCGAGGCCGTGCTGCTCGATCTGGTCGAGGATCAGGCCGGTGTAGACCGTATTGCGCTGCTGCGGCGTCGCGCCGCTCTCGAGGAAGGCCTTGAGCGCCGGCGCTCCGGCCTCGTCGATGTAGTCGCTGCGGCTCGTGTCGCGCAGGCCGACGTGCAGGTTGTAGATCGAACTGTCGGCGATGATCGGGCGGCCGGTCTCCTGATAGCCCTTCCACAGCGCAGGAGCGGTCGCGATCGCGATGCCCGCGACGAACGCGGTGGCGGGCAGCCAGGCGACGCGCCAGTGCCCCTCCCTTCGTGCGACGAACGCGACGAGCAGGAGGGGCCAGAACGCGCCGAGCAGGCTTTTGAACAACAGGGCAAGACCCACGAGCACGCCTGCGGCGAGCGAGGCGGACAGGCCCGGCCGGCGCGCTGTGAACACCAGCGCGAGCGCACCGAGCAGGCAGGCGAGATGGGTGACTTCGGGCCACAGCCAGTGGGCGTACGCGAGCGAGCCCGGGTTGAGCAGGAACAGCGCCCCTGCATACCACGCCGTGCGCCCGTCGAGCACGCGTGAGCCGAGGCGGACGAGCAGCAGCGCGCACATCGCGAGCAGTCCGATCTGCACGACCTGCACCGCGAGCACGTGGGGGCCGGCGACGGCGTAGATCGCGGCGATGAAGCCGGTCTGGCCCGGCGGCCAGATGTAGCTCTCGGCGACCGGTTCGCCTGCGAGCCATGCAAGCGCGCGGCGGTTGTAGTCGAACTCGTCGCCGATGAGCGGTTTTGCGGAAGGCTCGTAGTAGAGCCACAGCAGCAGCAGGTTCAGGACCAGCCAGGCCGATAGGGCGACGATCCGGGCGAGACGCGTCGGCGCCTCGCCGGCGCCCTCCGCCGCCCCCATGTGCTGCACGCTCAGAGCGGCGAGAACGCGGCCATGCGCTGGCCGCGCGGATGGCCGAAATCGCCGATCAGCCTGGCGCGAAGGCCGACCCGTTCGCCGAGCGTGCGCAGTTCCTCGAACGACTGGTGGAACGGGTCCTGCGTGTAGGAGGTCGTGATCTCGCCGGGCGCATGCGTGATCGGATCCAGGTGGGCGGTTCCCGGGGCCTCGAAGAACGTGACGTAGAACGTGCCGTTCTGCGCGAGCGCATGGCGGACGCGTTTCAGGCACGCCTGGATGTGGTCGGTGAACAGGTGCGTGACGACCGAGAAGGCGATGGCGTAATCGAACTCCACACCGAAGCGGCCGACATCGAAGTTCACGTCGGCGGCGAGGCGGGCGCCGCGCTCGTCGAGTCCGGCCAGCGCGAGCTCGTGGTGGCCGGCTTCGATGAGCGACGCGTTGGCGTCGATGCCGCAGTAGCGGCCCTTGTCCAGGTACCGCACGAAATGCAGGCCACCACGCAGCGAGCCGCAGCCCACGTCGAGCAGGCGATGGAACGGCTGGAGTCCCTCGCGGCGCAGGAAGGCGAGCTGCAGGGCGCCCATGTCGTCCCACATCGCGCCGATCATGCCGCGGTGATGGCCGCGACGGATGTCGTCGGCATCGAGCGCGCGCCAATAGGGATTGACGCCCTGCATCGTGGCGGCGCTGGGATCCACGCGTTCCGGCGTGTCGCTCACGGTGCGGCGTCGGTCTTCGGCGAACGCTTCGCGGGCGCCTGGAACGTCGGCGTGAACTTCTCGCGCACGCCTGCCGTGCTGATCGATTCGATGTAGTACCAGTACGCCTTGCACGGATCGATCGTGTCGTCGCGGAACTGGTAGCGCTGCGTCTCGTCGGTGGTACCGGCACCGATCACGGGATCCTTCGTGAGCTTGGTGAACTCGCCTTCCTCGGTGTCGCCACGGTAGACGTCGAAGCCGAAGTTGTCCTGCTCGCTGGCGAGCGTCCACTTCGGGGTATTGGCGAGGCGCTGGTCGGCCGGTGTGGCCGACTGGTCGCCGCATTCGCCTTCGGGCGGTTTGGCCGGAGCCTCCGGCGCGGGCGCAGGAGCCGCCGGTGCGTCGGCCACGGCCGCGGGAGCGGGCGTCGCAGCGGGCGCGGCCTCGGTGGTCTTGTTCGTTTCACCGCAGGCGGCAAGGGCGAAAGCGGCGAGGGCGAGGACGATCGGGCGCATGGCGACTCCCATGTAAGGATGGCGAAGGGGAAGGTCCGCGCGTCCTCTGGACAGGGCGGGGCTCGCGCAACGATAGTCGGCGGATGCATCGGCTGGCAACTTCGCGATCCGCGTGGCGTCTGCGTGCGGCGTACACCCTCCTGTTCGCCCTGTTCTCCTGCGCACCGGCAGGCGCGCATGCGGCCGGGCTGCGCGTCGCGACGACGCCGTCGGGCGATCTTTTTCCCGCGCTCGACCTCTCGCAGGCAGGCGGCTACGACGCCACCGCGGGCGGCGGCAACGGCTTGTTGCGTATCCATGTGGACGCGGCGCGTCCGTCGCGCGACCTGCGGCTCGTCGTGGAAACCGACGGGCTCGCGGCGCCGAGCGTCGTCACGGTACCCAGGGGCGGCGCCTTCGTCGCACGCCCCTTGCTGCGCTGGGATGCCGGCACGCTGCGCGGCCTCGCCACGGCACGTCGGCAGTCGCTGCGCGTGCGTCTCGAGGATGGCGGTGTCGTGCTCGCCGAGCAGGTCGTGTCGGTCCGAGTGCATCCCTTGCACGAGGCGCTCTACTACGTGCGCGACGGCGAAGCGAGCGTCGATCTCGGCTGGGCCTTCGCGGCGTGGGTCGATCCTCACGATCGCGTCGTGGACGAACTCGTCGCACTCGCCGCGCGGGAGTCCGACGTGCCGTTGTCGGCGGCGGGTGACCGCGACACGCGGCTCGCGCAGGTGCGCGCACTGTGGCGCGCGCTGGAACGCCGTGGCATTCGTTACGCGAACGAAGGGGCCGCGATCAGCCAAGGGCCGGTGATCTTCAGCCAGCGCGTGCGCCTGCTGTCGGATACGTGGGACGGGCGTGTCGCGAACTGCCTCGACGGCAGCGTGCTGATCGCTTCCGCACTCGAGCGCCTCGACATTCCGGCCTCCATCATTCTCGTGCCGGGGCACGCCTTCATCGGTTTCCAGGCCGAAGAAGGAGCCCGCGGCATGGAATTCCTCGAGACCACCCTGCTCGAGGGCGCGAAGGCGGTGCCGTCGGGCGCGACGCGCTTCGAAGCCGCGCTCGCTGCGGGCATGGCCAGTTACCGCAAGGCACGGCCTCGGCTCGACGGTCGTCACCGGCCGCACTATGCGGTCGTCGACATTCCGGTCGCCCGCAGCTATGGCATCATGCCGCTCGCCGCGGGACAGGCACCCCTGTCATCCGCCGCCGGGCGCGCTCCGGCGAACGAAGCGGAAGACCTGCGGCGCCCCTCATCCGGACATGTCTCGTCGCCTTGAATCCGCCCAACCACGACCAGTCGCTCGATCGCGTCAAGGACGAGATCCGCGCCGAGGCGGATGCGATCCGCCAGCGTCTCCCCCAGCGCCGACCCGTGACGCATGTCGTGCCCGTGAATTCGGTGGGCAGCGGCGCGGCGCCGCGCGGTGGCGACGTGACCGACCGTTCGAGGCGCGACTACACGATTCCCGAGTTGTGCGCGTCGCAATACGGGCATTTCGTCGAGACCGCGATGCGCGCGCTGCTCAAGCGCCCGGGCGACCAGGCCGGACGTGATCTGCACGTCGCGCGGCTCATCGCCGGCGCCTCGAAGATCGAGATCCTCGGCGACATCGCCTACTCGGCGGAGGGGCGCGCGGTCGGGGTGAACGTCGCGGGTCTGAGGCCGCGCTACCTCATCACCAAGCTGTGGAAGGTTCCGCTGCTGGGTTATGTGGCGGAGTGGATCTTCCGCATGATCCGCCTGCCGGTGTTCGCGCGTCAGCTGCGTGCATCCGAGACCTACCAGAGCGCGCAGACCCACATCCTGACGTCGTCCCACGAGAACCTGCTGCGTCAGTTCGAGGCCCTCGCCGCCCGCGTGGACGCCATGGCGGTCGCACAGTCCGGACTTCGCGACGAGCTGGCGTCGCGCACGCGGGACGCCACGCGTGACACCGAGGAAGTCCGCGAGCTGGTCAAGCGTGGAAGTTCGGAGTCGGGCGAACTGCGCCACCTCGTGCTGGGCGTCAACCACTGGCTGGCGTCGTTGCGCAAGAACCTCGCCGACGTCGAGGCCGAGCAGGCCGAAGCGGCCCGCGAGGCCGATGGATTCGTCGCGGATGTCGTGACACGCGCCCTCGCCGGAGACAGTGGGCGCGAGCTGCGCTTGCTGGCCTGGTCTTCGGTCGTGACCGGTGGCGTCCCCGAAGGCGGCACCGTCCTCGATCTCGGTGGCGGCAAGGACTGGCTCGCCGTGCTGGCCTCTCGAGGCTTGCGGGTCAGCGGCGTCGCCGACAGTCCTGCACTCGAGGCCATGGCATGTGCCGACGGCCATCACGTCGCTGCGAGCGATCCCGCGATCGTGCTCGCGCGCACGGGCGACGCGACCTTGCACGGACTCACCGCGCTCGCGATCGGCCCGGTTCTGCGCCGTATGCCCGTGGCTGCCCTGCTCGCGACGGCACGTCGTGTGCTGCGTCCCGGAGGATTCGTGCTGTTCGGCTTCGGCAATGAAGCCTCGAGTCTCGCCGATCGCCTCGCGGGCCACGCCGACATCGGCATCGATCCGTCCTTGCTCACCGAAGCGCTGTCGGCCGCGGGATTCACCGCGATACAGCGTGCCGACGCGCCCGATGGCGTCGTCGCCGTGAGCGCGACACGCGCGTGAGCGGCGCGTCGCGTCGATGAGGGTCGCGATCCTCGTACCCGAGTTGCGCCGTCACGACGCCGTCAGCAACGACAGCGTGCAGATGTGCGCCGCGCTGCGCGCGCAAGGGCACGAGGTGCGCGTCTTCGCGCTCTCCGCCGAAGGCGTGGACGAGCCCATCGGCGCCCCGTCGGCCCTGCCGGGATGGTTGCGCTCTCCGCGTGACGTGGTGATCTACCATTTCTGCACGCGCTGGGATCTGGCCGTCGACCTGCTGGCGCGCGTGAGTGCGGTGCGCATCGTGCGGTATCACAACATCACGCCGGCAGGCTTCTTCCGCGGATGGTCGAAAGCCCACGAGGCCGCCTGCGAAGACGGCCGCAGGCAGATCGGCAAGCTGGCCCGGATGGGCTGCGAACTCTACCTCGGCTGCTCTCCGTACAATCTCGAAGATTTCGTCGCCCACGGCGTCGACCCCTCCGCCTGCGCGGTGCTGCCTCCGTTCCACGAATGCGCGAGCCTGCTTTCCGAAACGCCCGACCGCTCGAAGTTGCCTGACACCGGTGGCGCACCGCTGTTGCTGATGGTCGGGCGGATCGCACCGAACAAGGGGCACCTCGAACTCGTCGATGCACTCGCGGCGTGTCGTGCCGAAGTGGACGCGAACGCGCACCTGCTCGTGCTCGGCAAGTGCTCGCCGAGCCTCTCCGCGTACGGCGACGCCGTGCGTGCGCGTGTCGCCGAGCTCGGGCAGCGAGGTCACGTCACGTTCGTCGACGACGCTCGTGGTCCCGATCTGCGCGCGGCGTTCGAAGCCGCCACGGCACTCGTCATGCTCAGTGCGCACGAGGGTTTCTGCGTGCCCGTCGTCGAGGCACTCGCGCTCGGCACGCCCGTCGTCGCCTACGCATCGAGTGCGGTTCCCTGGACGTTGGGGTCCGCTGGGCTGTCGTGGGAGGAACGCGATCCGGCGCTGGTCGCGGCGTCGATCGCACGCCTGCATCGTGACGAAGGTTTTCGGGCAAGCCTCGTCGAGGCCGGGCGCATGCGCTACCGCGACAGGTTCTCGCCCGAGGCCCTCGCCGGCGATCTGGCGCGCGTGATGGAGCGTTTCGCGTGACCCGTCGCCGTGTCGATGCGGCTTACCCGTACGGAGAGCCACGATGAAGGCTGCGATCCTCCTGCCGGTGCTCGCCGACCGCGACGCCGTGGGATTCGATGCGGTCGCGATGGCGCGGTTGCTGCGCGAACGCGGCATCGAGACGCGCCTGTTCTGCGGCTCGGCGTCGGGGACGCGCGAGAAGCACTGGCCGCCCGAGAAACTGGTCGACTTCGCCGGCGGGCCGGACGATCTCGTGATCTACCACTTTTCGATGGGCTGGCCACCGGCGCTCGAGATCCTGCGTCGTTGCCGTGGGTTTCGCGTCGTGCGTTACCACAACATCACGCCGCCGGAGTTCTTCCAGGGACTGTCGAACGAGTATGTCGCCGCCTGCCGCAGCGGGCGCGAGGAGATTCCCGAGGTCGCGGACTCCGGTTGCGAACTCTACGTCGGTGCGTCGCAGTTCAATCTCGACGAGCTCCTCGCCCACGGCATCGCGCCCGAACGCGGGGCCGTGCTCGCGCCGTTGCACCGCATTCCGGATCTGCTCGACGTCGAGGGCGACATGCGTCTCATCGACGAGCTCAACGACGGTGCGCTCAACGTGCTCATGGTCGGTCGCATCGCACCCAACAAGGGCTATCCGGACCTCGTCGACGCCTTCGCGGCACACGCACACGCCTACAACCGGCGTACGCGTCTCGTGCTCGTCGGCAAGATCGATCCGAGGCTCGAGAGCTACACGAACGCGATCCGCCAGCGTATCGCGGAGTATGGCCTGACCGATCGCGTGCGTTGGATCAACGGTGCGTCGGAGGCCGAGCTCAAGGCGACCTACGTGGCCAGCCACGCGTTCATGCTAACGAGTCGCCACGAGGGTTTCTGCGTACCGCTCGTCGAGGCGATGGCGATCGGCACGCCGATCATCGCGCGCGAGACGAGTGCGATACCCGAGACGCTCGGGGGCTGCGGCATCTCCTGGCCGGAAGCCGATCCCTCGCTGTTCGCGGCGAGCCTTTCGCGTCTCGTCGACGATGCCGACCTGCGCAATGGCCTGCGCCATGCCGGAATGCGTCGTTACCGCGAAACCTACGCGATGGACGTGCTGCGGCGACGCTTCTTCGATCTCGTCCTGAGGACGGCCGCATGACGCCGCGTCTCGCCATCGTCGTGCAGCGCTGTCACCAGGACATCGTGGGAGGCTCGGAGTCGCTCGCGTGGCAGTACGCGACGCTTCTGCGATCGCGCTACGAGGTCGACGTGCTCACCTCCGCCGCATCGGACTACGTCACCTGGAACAACGATCTGCCGATCGGCGACGAGGTGCGCGACGGCATCACGATACGACGGTTCCGCGTCGAGCGCGGCCGGGGCGATTATTTCGGCGCCTTGTGGGCGCGGTTGCGTTCCGACCTCGCGGCCAACGAGACGGCGCCGCCCCTGGACAGGCTGGGATGGCCGGAAGCGCTCGAAGAGGAGTTCATCCGCTCCCAGGGGCCGCACTGCCCGGCGCTCTCCGCGTTCATCGCCGAGCACGGCGACGATTACGCGGTGGTGATCTTCCTGACCTACCTGTACCCGACGACCTTCGACGCGATCCGCGCGATGCCGCACCGCCGCTGGCTCATGGTGCCGACGGCGCACGACGAGCCACCCGCCTACCTGCGCACGATCGCCGACATGGCGCGCCGTTCGCCCCGACTTCTCTGGAACACGCGCGCCGAGGCCGATGTCGGCGCGCGGCTGTGGGGTGTCGACCACGGCACGCTGGTCTCGATGACCGTGGCGACGGACCCGGTCGAGCCTGCGCGCGAGCCGCGCCCGTACCTGCTCTACTGCGGGCGCATCGACACCAGCAAGGGATGTGGCCAGCTGCTGGACGGCTTCCGTGCATGGAAGGATGCCCACCCGGGTCATCCTCTGGAGCTCGTGCTGACCGGCCACGATGTCCTCGGCGTGGGGGCGCGCAGGGACGTGCGTTACCTCGGTTTCGTCGACGAGCAGCGCAAGTTCGAACTCATGGCCGGCGCGCTCGCGTTCGTGCAGCCGTCGCCGTACGAAAGCCTGAGCATCGTGCTGCTCGAAGCCATGGCGCAACGCACGCCCGTGGTCGTCAACGGGCGATGCGAGGCACTCCTCGAGCATGTCGAGCTCAGCGGCAGCGGCTTCGCCTACCACGCTCCCGAAGCCTTCGGCGCCTCTCTCGACGCGGTCGTGTCGCTCGACGCGGCACAACGCGCGGAGCAGGGTGCGAAGGGGCGCGATTACGTGCTCGCGAACTTCGGCCGCGACGAGATCACGCGGCGCCTCGTCGCCGAGGTCGAGGCGCTCGCACGCGACTGAGGCTCAGCTGCCGCGCAGGTGGATGTCGAAGCATGCGCCGCCGAGCGTCGCCGAGCGCGTGACCTGCAGCGTGCCGCGGTAGGCCTTGATGATGTCCTGCACGATCGACAGGCCGATGCCGTGGCCTTGCACGCGTTCGTCGCCGCGTACGCCACGCTGCAGCAGGTGCTCGATGCGGTCCTCGGGAATGCCGGGGCCATCGTCCTCGACCGTGAACTGCAGGCCGGCACGGCGCTCGCCCGGTCCGAGTACGGCCTTGGCCGTCAGCACGACGCGGTGATCGGCCCACTTGAACGCGTTCTCGAGCACGTTGCCGAAGAGTTCCATGAGATCGCCCTGGTCGCCGTGGAAGCGCGCGGCCGGGTCGATCTCGAATTCGCAGAGGATGTTGCGCGACGCGTAGACCTTCTCGAGGCTGGTGACGATCTCCTCGGCGTACGGCTGCACGGCCAGCGGCGCGGCGAATGTCTGGCGGCCCGAGGTCGCGGCGCGCGAGAGCTGGTAGGCGACGATCTCGTCCATGCGGCCGACCTGCTCCAGCACGGTCCAGCGCAACTGCTTCTCGTCGACTTCGGTCTCGAGTTGCGTGCGCACGACCGCGAGCGGCGTCTTGAGGCTGTGCGCGAGGTCCGACAAGGTGTTGCGGTAGCGCTTGAGGCGATCGCGCTCGGAATCGATGAAGCTGTTGAGGCTCGTCGTGAGGCCGGCGAGCTCGCGCGGATAGGTGCTGCTGAGATGGGCCTGGCTGCCGCGCTCGACGCGCTCGAGGTCGGTCGCGACGCGACGCAGCGGGCCGAGACTCCAGCGCAGCACGCCGAGGGTGAGCAGGAGGAGCAGCACGCCGAGTCCGACGAGCCATGCGAGCAGGGTGCCGCGGAAGGCCGCCACCTGGCGCTGCAGCGCGCCGCTGTCCTCGGCGACATGCAGCGTGAGGTTGAGCTCGGCATGGCCGTTCGAGCTCCATTCGATGCCTTGCGACAGCACGAACAGCTCGCCGGACGGCGTGTCGACCGGACCCTTGAAGACGACGTCCCCGCGCGCGAGCTCGGCATCCAGCGGCGGCAGGTCCAGGCCCTGCGCCGAAGGCGAGCGCCATTGCCGCTCGCTCGCGGTACGGATGTCGTCGCCGATGATGCCGGCGTAGAGTCCCGATCCCGGTCGATCGAAACGCGGATCAGGGCCGACTTCGGGAAGGATCAGTGCGCCGGCGCGTGTTCGCTCGGCACCGGTGAGGTAAGCGTAGATGTAGCCCTGCAGGCGCTCGCGTTGTGCGGTGACGGCGGCGTCGTAGAACGCCTGATCGAGCGCGAAGAACGCGAGGCCGAGGAACGCCGCGAGCGCGAAGCCGGCAGCGGCGAGCGAGCGCGCCTGGAGCGAGAGGGGATGGGTCACCCTCGCGGCCGGCGGCAGGAATCGGGAGCGGTCAAGGTCGATGCCTCGCCGGGACGGTGAAGCGAGCCGGTTGCCCTATCCCCGGTGTTGCGGGGCACCCGGCGCGGCCCCGGCGCGACATGCACCGGGGCCGCAGGGATGGTTCGGATCAGCCTGCGTTCTCTGCGGCCTGGCGAGGCTCTTCCTCGGCAGTGCCGGTGTCGGTCCGCTCGAGTGCGAAGCGATAGCCGCGGCCGCGGACGGTCTCGATCGGCTTGATCGAGTTCTCCGGATCGAGCTTGCGGCGCAGGCGGCCGATGAAGACCTCGAGCACGTTGGAGTCGCGGTCGAAATCCTGCTGGTAGATGTGCTCGGTGAGGTCGGCCTTCGAGACCAGTTCGCCCGCGTGCATCATGAGGTACTCGAGCACCTTGTACTCGTAGCTCGTGAGGTCGACCGGGTTGCCGTTCGAGGTGACCGTCTGTGCGGTCGTGTCGAGCGTGATGGGCCCGCACTCGAGAAGGGGGCGCGACCAGCCACTGGCGCGGCGCACGAGCGCATTGAGGCGTGCGAGCAGTTCCTCGACATGGAACGGCTTCACGAGATAGTCGTCGGCGCCGTACTTGAGGCCCTGGACCTTGTCCTGCCACGACGAGCGCGCCGTGAGGATCAGGATCGGATACCGCTGGCCCGACTCGCGCAGATGCTTGACGAGGTCCATGCCCGACAGCTTGGGCAGGCCGAGGTCGATGATCGCGACGTCGAACGGAACCTCGCGACCCAGATACAGGCCTTCTTCGCCGTCACCGGCAGCGTCGACGGCGAACCCGTCGCGCTTGAGCCTTGCCGCGAGCGTCTCGCGCAGCGGAGCTTCGTCTTCCACGAGCAGTACACGCATGGCTCTCTCCCTCAGTCGTTGGCCTTGACCTCGACGACCTTCACGCGGCCGTCGCCTGTCAGCACCTTGATTCGATAGATCTTGCGTTTGCCGATCTGCAGCGTCTGCACGCTCAAGACCTTGCCGTTCGTATCGCGCTGCACCTTGTCCACGGCCTGTTGCGCGCTGACTTCGCTCGCCGACACGCCCGAGCAGGCGAGTGCGGCAGTGATCGCGATGGCAGAGGCGATCACCCTGAAGCAGCGCTGGGAGGTCATGGGCTCAAAGGGGCAGTGGTGCCGTGCAGCGGATGGCGACATGGAGTCTCGATGCAGCGGATTGAATTCCCGCTGAACTTTGCCGCGCCCCGCTCGCGGCTGGCAAGGCTCAGAAGATCTCCGCGACGCAGCAGCGCAGGCTGCCGCCGGCCTTCTCGATTTCGACGAGGGGTACGTGCCCGACATCCAGGCCGAACGCGTCGAGGGTCGCCCGCTGCGCGGGGAGCAGGGCTTCCGCTGCACGCGTGCTGAACCACGCGCGGCGGGGCGAAAGTGCGATCGCGTTGCCGCAGAACGCGGCCTTCTGGCCCTCGTCGATCGTGATCGCGGCATCGCCGAACACGCGCGCGATCGCCGCCGGGACCTCGGGATCGCGGAATCCGGAGGGTGCGATGATCGCCGCACGGCCGGCGAGCAGGGCGAGCACGACGTTGGTGTGGTACTCCCCTTCGGCGAGGTCGAAGCAGAACGTCAGGGCGAGGCCGAAGGCCTCGTGCATCGCGCGTGCTCCGGCGAGATCGCAGCGCTCGGACAAACCGCAGTAGCCGATGCCGCGGGCGCGGTCGATCACGAGGGAACCCGTCAGCTCGGCGACGAAATCACCGTTCGACAAGTCGTGCTCGGCGTAACCCATCGCACCCGTGAACCACGCCCGGATGTCGCGACGCTCCGCTTCGCGGCGACGCACCGCGTGACGCATGCGGCCGACGACGAGGCGTCCCGGCGTGGTCGCGAACACGTTGTTCGGGAACACGCCGTCGGGTGCCTCGGGATCACCCGGAAACGTCACGATCGGCACGTCGGCGGACAGGCGTCGCGCGAGTTCGGCGTGTTCGGCCAGCGCGCGCGAGGCATCGGGCGCTCCTGCCATGTCCATGTAGGCGTTGTCGCTCGCCGACTCGGCCGCGAGCGAGAACTGCAGCGGGCTGACGAGGAACGCCGCACGCGCGGTGGCAGGTCCGTGCACCGGGAACGCACCCGGCGCCGCGAGCGCATCGAGGAAGGCGCGCGGCGTCGTGACGATCACGGCGTGCGCCGGTCGGTGTGGCGGAAGCAGGTGACGAGGTGGTCGTCGACCATGCCGGTGGCCTGCATGAAGGCGTAGCAGATCGTCGAGCCGACGAAGCGGAAGCCCTGCTTGCGCAGCGTCTTGCTCATGCGATCGGACACGGGCGTCGTCGCGGGCACGTCGGCACCACGGCGATGGTTGAGGATCGGCTTGCCGTCGACGAACGACCACAGCCACGCGTCGAGACTGCCGTGTGCCTCGATCACGGCGAGCGTCGCGCGCGCGTTGTCGCGCGCCGAGAACACCTTGAGGCGGTTGCGCACGATGCCGGGGTCGAGAAGGCATTTCTCGAGCGCCTTGTCGGTCATGCGCGCGACGCGCTCGATGTCGAAGCCGTGGAAGACCTCGCGGTAGCGCTCGCGCTTGGCCAGCACGGTACGCCAGCTCAGGCCGGCCTGCGCGCCCTCGAGCACGATGAACTCGAACAGCGCGCGGTCGTCGTGCAGCGGCACGCCCCACTCGCGGTCGTGGTAGTCGCGCTCCATCGCGCTGCCCGCGGACCACGCGCAGCGCACGAGACCGTCGTCGGGCAGGGCCTCAGCCACCGACCTGCCGGATCCAGTCGGCGAGGTTGTAGTAGTTGCTGACCCGCGCGATGCGGCCGTCGCGGATGTCGAAGAACGCGCCGCCGGGCAGCACGTAGCGCTGGCCGTTCGCGGCCGGCAGGCCTTCGTCGTCAGCCAGGTACTCGCCGTGCACGACGTACTCGGCGCCTGCGCGCGTGCCGTCGGCGCTGCTCAGCACGACGATGTTCTCGAGGCGCTCGCGGTAGCTGCGGTTCATGCGGCCGAGGAAGGCACGGAACGCGTCGCGTCCGCTCTCGCGGCCGCCCTGGTTGATGTCGTGGGCGACGTCGTCGGTGAGGAACGCGAGCATCGCGTCCCAGTCGCCGCGGTTGAAGGCGGCGTAGTAGTCGGTCACGAGGGCGAGCGTGCGGCCCGCGGCGCTGTCGCTGTCGATGCTCATGGAGCCTCCCGGGTCGAAACCGCGAGCATACGCGCAGGGGCCGCGCCGACGCATGCTGCGGCTGCGGAAATTCGACGCAGGCGTATGATGCGCGCCCCCGAACCGCCGTCCGCCATGAACGACGCCTCGTCCCGCCAGCGCGCTCTCGTCGCCCTCGTCCTGCTGACGCTGGTGTGGAGCTACAACTGGATCGTCATGAAGCAGGTCCTGCAGTATTCGGGACCGTTTCATTTCGTGGCCTGGCGCGCCGCGCTCGCGACGCCGGTGCTGTTCGCGTTGCTGCTGTGGCGACGCGAGTCGCTGCGGCCGCCGCCATGGCGTCCGCTGCTCGCGATCGCGTTCGCGCAGATCGTCGGCTTCACGTTGCTGATCCAGACTGCGCTCGTCGAGGGCGGTGCGGGCAAGACCGCGCTGCTCGCCTACACGATGCCGTTCTGGGTGATCCTGCTCGCGCGCGTCGTGCTCGGTGAGCGCATGGCGCTGCGGCAGTGGCTGTGGATCGGCGTCGCCGCGACGGGCCTGATCTGCGTGATCGAACCATGGGCCGGGCTGCCCGGGGGCGCGAGCACGCTGCTTGCGCTCGCGGCGGGTCTGAGCTGGGCCATCGCGGTCGTCGTCTCCAAGCGCCTGTTCGCGGAGACGAGCGTGTCGGCCTTGTCGCTGACCGCGTGGCAGATGCTCGTCGGCACGGTCGTGCTCGTCGCGGTCGCGCTGCTCGTGCCCGAGCGGCCGATCGCGTGGACGCCTTACTTCATCGGTGCGCTCGCCTACAACGCCGTGCTCGCCTCGGGTATCGCCTGGGTGATGTGGAGCTTCATCGTGCAGCGCCTGCCGGCGACGGTCGCAGGTCTGACCAGCCTCGCGGTACCTCTGTGCGGCGTGCTGTTCGCGTGGGCGCTGCTCGGCGAGCGGCCCGGCATCGTCGAAGCCGTCGGCATCGCCCTCGTCGGCGTCGCGCTGTTCGGGATCACGCGCCCCGTGCGGCGCTGATCAGCGCGACGCGAGCCACGGCAGCGCGTCGAGATCGACGTTGCCGCCCGACAGGATCACGCCGACGCGACGCCCCGCGAAGCGCTCGCGTGCGCCGAGGATCGCGGCGAGCGTGACCGCGCTCGACGGCTCGACGACGATCTTGAGGCGTTCCCAGATCAGTTTCATCGCCGCGATCGTCGCAGCGTCGTCGACGGTCAGTACGTCGACGCGGTGCTTCTGCAACAGCGCGAAATTGATCTCGCCGACCAGCGTGCGCAGGCCGTCGCAGACGGTGTCCGGCGTCATCGCGTCGACGCGCCGACCAAGGCGCAAGGAGTCGTGCGCATCGGCGGCTCCCGAAGGCTCCGCAGCGACGACGTCCGCGTCGGGAAGCAGGGCATGCGTGCTGATCGCGGTGCCGCCGAGCAGGCCACCGCCGCCGACCGGCGCGACGACGACGTCGAGCGAGCCGACCTCGCGGATCAGCTCGCGTGCCGCGGTGCCCTGTCCCGCGATGACGGCAGGATCGGCATAGGGGTGTACGAGCGTGGCACCGGTCTCGATGCGCACGCGCTCGGCCTCCGCCTCGCGTGCCGCGGTGTTCGCGGCACAGCGGTGCACGGTCGCGCCGTAGGCTTCGATCGCCGCGAGCTTGGCGCGGATCGCGCCTTCGGGCACGACGACGTGCGCGGTGATGCCGCGCGTGCGTGCGGCCAGCGCGAGCGCGGCGCCATGGTTGCCCGACGAGTGGGTGACGACGCCTTGCGCGGCGAGCTCGTCGGGCAGCGACCACACCGCGTTGCATGCGCCACGGAACTTGAACGCGCCGACGCGTTGGAAGTTCTCGCACTTGAACAGGATCTCGGCGCCGGCCAGTGCGTCGATCGAGCGCGAATGCAGCACCGGGGTGACGTGGGCGTGGCGCGCGATGCGCTCGGCCGCGCGTTCGATCGCGGCGAAGTCGGGCAGGGAGGTCATCGGGTCGGGAGGGCGGACGGGAAGGGCGACGACCATACACGCCGCGCCGTCGCGCGTGCTAGCCTCGCCGCGGCCACCCGCGACGGCAAGGCTGCCGATGAGCGTCGACTCCGCTGCGAAACCGCTGACCCGTCTCGCCGACTACCGGCCGCCCGCGTGGCGCGTCGAGTCGATCGAGCTCGAGTTCGATCTCGACGCGCTCATCACGACGGTCGATGCGCGCCTCCATCTCGCGCGTGCGGAAGGCGAGTCCGCTTCGCTTCGCCTCGACGGCGAGGCCCTCGAACTGCTGCATCTCGATGTCGACGGGCGTCGCCTCGGTCCGGACGAGTACACGCTCGCGCCGGGCGGGCTCGTCATCCATGAGGTTTCTCCGCGTGCGGTCGTGTCGACACGCTCACGCATTCGCCCGGCGGCGAACAGCGCGCTCGAGGGCGTCTACCTGTCCGGCTCGCTCGAGGACGGTTTCCTGCTCTCGCAATGCGAGGCGGAGGGCTTCCGGCGCGTGACCTGGAGCCTCGATCGCCCCGACGTGCTGTCGCGCTACACGGTCACGCTGCGCGCCGACCGCGCGCGCTTCCCGGTCCTGCTCGCGGGCGGCAATCCGGACGGCCGCGGCATGCTCGAGGGCGGGCGCCACTGGGCGCGCTTCGTCGACCCGACGCCGAAGCCGAGCTACCTGTTCGCGCTCGCCGCCGGTCATCTCGAATGCCTCGAAGATGCGTTCGTGGCCGATGATGGCCACACGGTCAGGCTCGCGATCTGGGCCGAGCACGCCGAGATCGCGCGCTGCGCGCATGCGATGACCTGCCTCAAGGCGGCGTTCGCCTGGGACGAGCGGCGCTTCGGCCGACGCTACGACATGGACGTGTTCCATGTCGTGGCGACCCATGATTTCGCGATGGGCGCGATGGAGAACACCGGGCTCAACATCTTCAACTCGAAGTACCTGCTCGCTACGCCGGACCAGGCGACCGACGAGGACTACCGCCACGTGCTCGCCGTGGTCGGCCACGAGTACTTCCACCACTGGAGCGGCAACCGCGTCACCTGCCGCGACTGGTTCCAGCTCAGCCTCAAGGAAGGCCTCACGGTCTACCGCGAGCAGGAGTTCGAGTCCGATCTCGCCTCGCGCACGCTGCGCCGCATCGAGGACGTGCGCACGCTGTGGCGCGTGCAGTTCGGCGAGGATGCGGGTCCGCTCGCGCATCCGGTGCGGCCCGAGCAGTACGCCGAGATCAACAACTTCTACACGGCGACCGTCTACGACAAGGGCGCCGAAATCGTGCGCATGCTCGCGACGCTGCTGGGTCGCGACGGTTTCCGGCGTGGTCTGGACCTGTACTTCGCGCGCCACGACGGACAGGCCGTCACGATCGAGGATTTCCTCGCCGCGCTGGGTGACGCGAATGATCGCGACCTGTCGTCGTGGCTCGCGTGGTACCGGCATGCCGGTACGCCCGTCCTCGAGGTCGCGAAGCACCACGATGCCGCGACGCGCCGGTTCTCGCTGACGCTGCGCCAGCGCGCCGCGAAAGGCGACGACACGGTACGTCCGGTACCGGTCGCGATCGCCTTGTTCGCGCGTGACGGCGAGCGCATCGCCATGCGCGGGCACGACGGTGCGGCCGACGCGCACGACGGCGTGCTGCTGCTCGATGTCGCCGAGCGCACGTGGACGTTCCACGGCGTCGACGCGCCGCCCGTGGTGTCGCTGCTGCGCGGGTTCTCGGCGCCGGTGCGGCTCGCCGATGCCGCCGATGGCACGGCGCTCGCGCTGCTCGCGCGACATGAGGACGACGGCTTCAATCGATGGTTCGCCGGCGACGCGCTGTCGCGCCTGTTGTTCGCGCAGGCGCTCGCGCATGGGCGTCCCGACGCTGCGCCGTTCGAGGGGTGGATCGGTGCACTGCAGGCGGCGTTCGCGGACGCATCACTGGATCCGGCGATCCTCGCCGAGATGCTGACGCCGGCCGACGAGGGCTCGCTCGCCGAACCGTTGAGCGAGATCGATCCCGATGCCGTGCGGCGTGCGCGCGAGCGCGTCGAGGGCGGGCTCGCCGTTGCGCTCGCACCCTTGCTGAAGGAGCGCTACGACGCGCTCGCCTCGGCAGCGGAGGCCGACATGTCGCCGGCCACGCAGGCACGCCGCCGTCTGCGCAACCGCTGCCTCGCTCTGCTGTGCAGCGCCGACGATGCCGGCGACGCGCGCGCATCGCGACACTACGACGAGGCACGTACGCTCACCGACAGGCTCGCCGCGATGACCTGTCTCGCCCAGGCCGGCGGGGCGAGGTCCGACGAAGTCCTGGCCGAGTTCGCCGAACGCCACGCGGGTGATGCGCTCGTCCTCGACAAGTGGTTCGCGTTGCAGGCGACCATTCCGCAGCCTGCGACGCTCGAGCGCGTCGTCGCGCTCACGTCGCATCCCGCGTTCCGCTGGGAGAACCCGAACAAGGTCTACGCGTTGCTCCTCGCCTTCGCGCAGCGCAACCCGTCGGTGTTCCACCGGCCCGACGGCGCCGGCTACCGGTTCATCGGTGACGCGGTCCTGCGCCTCGACGCGATCACGCCGCAGGTCGCCGCGCGGCTCGCGACCGCTTTCGGCGCCTGGCGCCGCTACGAACCGCTGCGCCGCGCCTTGATGCGAGCGGAGCTGTTGCGACTCGATGCGCGTGGCGGATTGTCGGACAACCTCGCCGACATCGTGCGGCGCAGCCTCGACGCCAGCTGAAGCGATTCGCGGCGAGCATTGCAAACGCGCGCCACTGCCACCACGATGGAGGAGATTTCGTGGAGGTGTGCCATGTTCCGTTCCTTGCTGATCGTCGCCGCCCTCGCGCTCTCGGGCTGTGCCACGACCCCGAGCAGCACGTACTACTACGACGCGCCGGGTGACTATTACTACGGTGCGAGCTCGCCCGACGTGATCGTCGACCGGCGTGGCAGCGTCGCCTCGCCATGGTGGTTCGGCGGCTATGGCGGTTATGGATACGGCGGCTACGGGTACGGTGGTTACGGGTACGGTTACGCCGGCTACGGATGGGGTGGCGGATACGGCTACGGACTCGGCTGGCCATACGGCTACGGGTACTACGGTCCGTGGGTCTACAAGCCGCATGCCCCGTCCTATCCGGCCTATGATGCGCGCGAACGGAACGTGCACGCCTACCGTGGCGACCGCGCCCGCCTGCAGGGGCCGCGAGAGCGGCCCGCGTCGGCCGGTTATGCCCCGTCGCGGCGTGGAGCGATCGAGGCCGGCGGCGTATCCGGCGCCTACCGCGACAGCGCTCCGGGCCGTTTCGATGCGTCGCGTGCCCGCGATCCCGGCTCCCGCGGGCCCATGCTCGAACGCCGTGCCCCGGCGGATGCGCCGTCGCGCGCAGCATCGGCGCCGCGCAGCATGCCTTCGGTGCCGCGCAGCGCGCCTTCGATGCAGCGCTCGGCGCCGTCTCCGGCGCGGATGCCGTCGGCACCGCGCCCCGCGCCGTCGCGCAGCCAGTAGCCACGGTACCCGGCGGGCTCTTGCGTCGAAGGTCGATCGGCGCAAGCCCTTCGTGCCGAGGAGGTTCCGGCGCGACCGGCGGCGATGTCACGCCCGGTTCGCGAGTCCGCAAGATCGGGTACGCGTGGGTTTCCCGTAATGGCGATCATCGCGTCGCCTTCACGAGGAACCCGACGACATGAAATCCGCATCGCAGGCCGACTACCAGCAACGCATCGATCGCGTGCTCGCCCATGTGCAGCACGCCATCGACGCCGGCACCGAGCCGCCCGATCTTTCGGCGCTGGCCGCGCTGACGCATTTCTCCCCCTACCACTTCCATCGCATCTATCGTGCGCTGACCGGCGAGACGCTGGGACGCAGCATCGGCCGCCTGCGGCTCTCCCGGGCCCTGCACCGGCTCGCCGACCCCCGGGTTTCGATCACGCAGGTCGCGCTCGATGCCGGATTCGGAAGTTCGCAGGCTTTCGCGCGTGTGCTGCGCGACTGGTTCGGTACGAGCGCGAGTGCGTTGCGCGATGATCCTCTTGCGTTGGAAGCCGCGTCGATGCGGTTGCGCCGGCCCGAGAGGGCGACCGTCGAAGCGATACCGGCGTTGCGTGTCGACGTCGTATCGCTGGAGCCGTTCGAAGTCGTCGCCGTGCGTACGGTCGGTCGTTACGACACGCTCGACGAGGTCTACACGGACCTGTTCGGCTGGGCCGCTGGAGCCGGTGCCGTCGACCGCATCACCAGCCTGTACGGCATCGCCTGGGACGACCTGCGCGACGTGCCGCGAGACGAGATCGCCTTCACGAGCGCAATCGGCCTCGAGGGGCTCGATCCACCCGCGCCGATGCGGCGCGAGATCTGGAGTGGAGGGCGCTACGCGAGCGTGCGCCACGTCGGCAGCTTCCTCGGCCTCGAGGACACGGCCGATCGCGTGTTCGCCGACTGGCTGCCGTCGTCCGGAGAGGCGCTGCGCGACGCGCCCGTGATCTATCGCTACCTCGACGACCCGGAGCAGGTCCCCGAGCCCTTGCTGCGCACCGACATCCTCGTGCCGATCGTCTGACCGTCATGCTGCGCGCGGCGCGGTCCGATCATCCAAGTGGTTGGCGACCGACCCGTCGTGCCCGCGAGCGGGCATCGGTTCCCTGCGTGACTCGGCGGCGGCGCCGCTGCGGTTCGCGGATGATCCTGAAACAGAAAGGCCGCGCATCGAGCGCGGCCTTTCGGTGTGGAGCATGCGGGAATCCGTCTTCGGCGCGCCCAGGGGAGGCACGACGGCGACGCAAGCCGCGGGAATCAGGCGGGGAGGCGGCTCAGCGCTTCGTTGATGCGCGCGCGGCGCGACTCGAGCTGGACGATCTGGTCGTTGCTCGCGGGCGTGGCGACGCGGATGTCTTCCATCGCCATCTCAAGGCGGCCCAGTTCGATCATGAGGTCGTGGCGGAGGAACAGCGGGTTGAGGCTCATCGAAGCGGCGTTCGTGATCATGGCGCGTTCCCCTGGTGGACGAGATGGTCGATGAAAGGGGTTGAGCAAGCGCCGTGCCAACATCTCGCGAGGCCGTTTTCGCGCTGTTCAAGGGTCGGACGACGAAGCGACATGACGATCGCTGTCGCAATCTGACCGGAGCTGACGGGCCTCTCCGTCGGCCGCCGGGTTTTCGCGATTAGCGTCACAGTCTGCCAATCCCTGTTCCGGCTAACGTCCGCACACCGCGCAAACGACAACGCCGTGCCCGGGGGCACGGCGTCGCGTGGTGATGAATCGATCAAACTGGCGCCCGGCACTACGGTCCTCTTGGATTCCCCCTGTTCCTACGACCGCCGGGCGCCAGCCTTCTCGAAGCCGCGCCGCAAGGCGCGAGGTGCGTCCTCCCACCGGCGCGCGGCCGGCCCCTGAATTCCGACCATGGACGTGCTCGCATACGCCTGCGCCGGTGGGAGTGCCAAACGTACCAGCAGATTCCGTGCCATCCCCGACACGGTAGAATGACGTCGATCCCGCGTGTCGCCGTGGTGCCCGATGTCCTCTCTCGATCCTCCTGATTTCGACGTCATCGTCATCGGCGGCGGCCACGCCGGCACCGAGGCCGCGCTCGCGTCGGCGCGTTGCGGCGCACGCACGCTGCTGCTGAGCCACAACATCGAGACGATCGGCCAGATGAGCTGCAACCCGGCCATCGGCGGCATCGGCAAGGGCCACCTCGTGCGCGAGATCGACGCGCTCGGAGGCGTCATGGCGCATGCGGCCGACCGTGCCGGCATCCAGTGGCGCACCCTCAATGCCTCGAAGGGCCCGGCTGTGCGCGCGACGCGCTGCCAGGCCGACCGAACGCTCTACAAGGCGGCGATCCGCGGCGTCGTCGAAAACGAACCGAACCTTCGTGTGTTCCAGCAGGCGGTCGACGACCTCGTCATCGAAGGCTCGCGCGTGACAGGCGTCGTGACACAGACCGGCCTCGTGTTCCGCGCGCGCTGCGTCGTGCTCACGGCGGGGACGTTCCTCGCGGGCCGCATCCATGTCGGCCTGCAGAATCATGCGGGTGGCCGCGCCGGTGACGCACCCGCGCAGCGCCTCGCCGAGCGCCTGCGCGAATTGCCGATCGCGGTCGATCGCCTCAAGACCGGAACGCCGCCGCGCATCGACGGCCGCACGATCGACTTCACGGGACTCGAGGAGCAGCCCGGCGACGATCCCGCGCCCGTGTTCTCGTTCCTCGGGTCGCAGGCCGACCACCCACGTCAGGTCAGCTGCTGGATCACGCACACCTCCGAGGCCACCCATGACATCATCCGCGGCGGGCTCGACCGCTCGCCGATGTACTCGGGCGTCATCGAAGGCGTCGGGCCGCGCTACTGCCCGTCGATCGAGGACAAGGTCGTGCGCTTCGCCGACAAGGCCTCGCACCAGATCTTCATCGAGCCCGAAGGCCTCGACACCCACGAGATCTACCCGAACGGCATCTCGACCTCGCTGCCGTACGACGTGCAGGTCGCGCTCGTGCGCTCGATCCGCGGCTTCGGGAACGCCCACATCACGCGGCCGGGCTATGCGATCGAGTACGACTACTTCGATCCGCGCGGCCTGCGCCCGTCGCTCGAGACCAAGGCTGTCGACGGCCTCTACTTCGCGGGCCAGATCAACGGCACGACAGGTTACGAGGAGGCCGCCGCGCAAGGTCTCGTCGCCGGCCTCAACGCCGCGCGCGCGTCGCGTGGCGAGGCGCCGTGGACGCCGCGCCGCGACGAGGCCTACATCGGCGTGCTGATCGACGACCTCACCACCAACGGCACGCTCGAGCCGTACCGCATGTTCACGTCGCGCGCCGAGTACCGCCTTCACCTGCGCGAGGACAATGCCGACCTGCGCCTGACCGAGCAGGGCTTCGCGCTCGGCTGCGTCGATGCCGCGCGTCAGGACGCGCTGCGACGCAAGCGCGACGCGATCGAGGCCGAGACCGCGCGCCTGCGCGCGCTGTGGACCGCGCCTGGGCATGTGCTCGCGCAGGCGCTCGCGACCGCGACCGGCGTCGAGGTGACGCGCGAGGTCAACGCGCTCGATCTGCTGCGTCGTCCCGAACTCGATTACGCGAAGCTCGCGGCGGTACCCGGCATCGGCCCCGGCGTCGACGACGCGCAGGTCGCCGGGCAGGTCGAGGTCGCGACCAAGTACGAGGGCTACCTCGAGCGCCAGCGCGACGAGATCGAGCGCAACCGCCGCCACGAGGACACCGCGATCCCCGACGGCTTCGACTACGACGGCGTGCGCGGCCTCTCGGCCGAGGTGCTGCTCAAGCTCAAGCGTGCGACGCCCGCGACGATCGGCCACGCGCAGCGCATCAGCGGCGTCACGCCGGCCGCGATCTCGTTGCTGCTCGTGCATCTCAAGCGGCATCGTCGCGTCGCCTGAGACGCCTCGCGCTAGAATCGCCACGTGGGCCGCTCGAGCGGCCCACGGCATGTCTGGCCACGGAAAACCCACACGAATGCTCAGTATCGAACAACGCATCGCCGCGGAGATCGCGGCGAAACCGCAGCAGGTCAACGCTGCGGTCGAACTGCTCGACGGCGGCGCGACCGTCCCCTTCATCGCGCGCTACCGCAAGGAAGTCACCGGCGGTCTCGACGACACCCAGCTGCGCCTGCTCGAAGAGCGCCTGTCCTACCTGCGTGAGCTCGAGGACCGCCGCGAGGCCGTCATCGCGAGCATCGAGGAGCAGGGCAAGATGACCGACGCGCTGCGCGGCGACCTGCTCGCCGCCGACACCAAGGCGCGCCTCGAAGACCTCTACCTGCCGTACAAGCCCAAGCGTCGCACCAAGGCGCAGATCGCACGCGAAGCGGGCCTCGAGCCGCTCGCGCTCGGTCTGCGTGCCGATCCCACACAGTCGCCCGAAGCGGTCGCCGCGACGTTCGTCGATGCGGAGAAAGGCGTCGCCGACGTCAAGGCTGCGCTCGACGGCGCGCGTGCGATCCTGCTCGAGACGTTCTCGGAAGATCCCGCGCTGATCGGTTCGATGCGCGAGTGGCTCACCGCGAAGGCGCAGATCCGCGCGCGCGTGGTCGCGGGCAAGGAGAACGAAGGCGCCAAGTTCCGCGACTACTTCGCGCACGCCGAGGCGATCGGCACGATCCCGTCGCATCGCCTGCTCGCGCTGTTCCGCGCGCGCAACGAAGGCGTACTCGATCTCGAGCTCGCGCCGATGCCGACGAGCGCACCGCGCACGACCTCGAGCGAGGATCCGACCGCCGCGCTCGACGAAGCCGTCGCCGCGGGCCATGCCGAGGCCGAGGGCCGCGTCGGCGTGCACGTCGACATCCGCGACCAGGGCCGAGCGGCCGATCGCTGGCTGCTCGACACCGTGCGCCAGACCTGGCGCGTCAAGCTTCACCTGCACCTCACGCTCGACCTGTTCGGGCGCGCGCGCGAAGCCGCCGAGGCGGAAGCGATCCGCGTGTTCGGCGACAACCTCAAGGACCTGCTCATGGCCGCACCGGCCGGTCCCAAGGTGGTCATGGGCCTCGATCCGGGTCTGCGCACGGGCGTCAAGGTGGCTGTCGTCGACGGCACCGGCAAGCTGCTCGCGACCAACACGATCTACCCGCACGAACCGAAGAACCAGTGGGACGCCTCGATCGCGCAGCTCGCCTCGGCGTGCCGCCAGCTCGGCGTGAACCTCATCGCGATCGGCAACGGCACCGCCTCGCGCGAGACCGACCGCCTCGCCGGCGAGCTGATCAAGAAGCATCCCGAGCTGCGCCTCGGCAAGATCGTCGTCAGCGAAGCGGGCGCGTCGGTGTACTCGGCGTCGGAACTCGCCGCGAAGGAGTTCCCCGATCTCGACGTGTCGCTGCGCGGTGCCGTGTCGATCGCGCGCCGCCTGCAGGATCCGCTCGCCGAGCTCGTCAAGATCGATCCGAAGTCGATCGGCGTCGGCCAGTACCAGCACGACGTCAACCAGGTGAAGCTCGCGCACGCCCTCGGCGGCCGCGTCGAGGACTGCGTGAATGCAGTCGGCGTCGACGTGAACACGGCGTCCGCACCGCTGCTCGCGCGCGTCGCCGGCCTCAGTGCAGGCGTCGCCGAGAACATCGTGCGCCACCGCGACGAGCACGGCCCGTTCCGCACGCGCAAGGCGCTGCTCAAGGTGCCGCGCCTCGGCGACAAGGCGTTCGAGCAGTGCGCGGGCTTCCTGCGCATTCCGCAGGGCGACGATCCGCTCGATGCCTCGGGCGTGCATCCGGAAGCCTATCCGGTCGTGCAGCGCATCCTCGAGCAGTGCGGCCGCGAGGTGAAGGGTCTGATCGGCGACAGCGCATTCCTGCGCGGCCTGCGTGCCGAGGCCTATACCGACGAGCGCTTCGGCGTGCCGACCGTGCGCGACATCCTGCGCGAGCTCGAGAAGCCGGGCCGCGATCCGCGTCCCGAGTTCAAGACCGCGACGTTCGCCGAAGGCGTCGAGGACATCCGCGACCTCAAGCCCGGCATGATCCTCGAGGGTGTGGTCAGCAACGTCGCCGCGTTCGGCGCGTTCGTCGACCTCGGCGTGCACCAGGACGGCCTCGTGCACGTCTCGGCGCTGTCGAGCCGCTTCGTCAAGGATCCGCGCGAGGTGGTCAAGGCCGGCGACATCGTCAAGGTCAAGGTCATGGAGGTCGACGTCGCGCGCAAGCGCATCGGCCTGACCATGCGCCTCGAGGACACGCCCGGAGAAGCGGCGCGTGGCCCTCGCGAGCGTGGCGGTGCGCCCGACCCGCGTGCGCGTTCGATGCCGCGCGAGACGGCGAAGCCCGCGGTCAATGCCGCATTCGCCGACGCGTTCGCGAAAGCACGACGCAACTGACGGCTTCACGATGCGGAAAAGAAAAAGCCCGGCGCGAGCCGGGCTTTTTCATGGGGCTCCGGAAGGGGCCGTTTACTTCTTCGGCACCTTGGCCTGACCCATCGCGAGCGCCTTCACCGCATCGGCCTGGAACGTCTTGATGTCGGCTTCGGCGACTTCGCCGCCACCGGCCGCCTTGTTGAGCACGACGTTGCCCTGCGCATCCCAGCCGACGCGCGTCGCGCCGTTGCCGCTCTTCTTCGACACGACCATCGGCTTGTCGTCGAGGAACGCGTACTCGACGTTGCCGCGCACGGCGGTGTCGCCTTCGCCCTTCTCGGTGTTGACGCGCATGAAGCGAACCTTGCCGCCCGTCTCGTAGAAACCATCCCACGCGACCGACAGATCGCCGTCGAGGAACGAGTCCTGGATGCGCTTCATGCCGCCGATCTGCGACTTCAGCTTGCCGAACTCGTCGTTGAGCTTCTCGCCCGGGGTCGCCTCGGCCGTCAGCACGATGTCGGCATTGCTGGGAGCGCCGCCGGTGAGCACCGGGAACTGCAGGGCCGGAACGAAGCGGCGGTCGCCGTCGAACAGCAGCGCGTTGACGACGTAGGTACGGGTACGGTCGATCTTGGCCGCGTCGAACGTCAGGGTGAACGCGTACGGCGGCTGGCCCGTGACGGGAGCATTCGACTCGGCGATGACGATGTCGGGCATCGTCACGTCCACGAGCTTCACCTCGAGACGGGCGCTTTCGCCGATCGGCAGAGGATCGCGCAGGCTGACCTTGCCGGTCACGGTATTGCCGATCGGCGCGTTGGCCTGCTGGGCCGGCGTGGCGCCGTTGCCCGCGGGCGCAGTGGCCTGCTGGTTGGAGGCGTTGTTGCACCCTCCGAGGACGACCAGGGCGGCGAGGGCCGTGGCGGCGTGTCTGAGCATGGCAAGGATCTCCGGGAGCAATGAACGAAACGTGTCGTAGTTGAGGGAAGCATACCGCGTGGAGCGTGAACGGACGACGGTCCGACGCGGGGTTTGCGCCTTGACGCGCCTTGGCGTGGCGCGAGCCGGCCACGATAGTGCACCCATGCAGCGCTGTGCAATCGCGCTGAACGGACAGCGTGCACGCCCGGGATGACCAGGGCGTGAAGCGCCCGATTCGCCCGCCGTGCGGCGATCGTGGTGCGAGCGGCTATGCTGATCCCATGGTTCCCGCGATCGAGCTCGAGTGTGTCGAAGGTCCGCCGCTCACGCGGCGGCGCTGGCGTGTCGCGAACCCGTTCCGCATCGGGCGCGCCACGGGCAACGAGCTGGAGCTCGTCGATCCGTCGATCTCGCGTCGCCACGCCGCGGTCGAGGTGGTCGAAGGCGGATGGGTGCTGCGCGATTGCGGCAGCCAGCTCGGTACGTTGGTCAACGAGTTGGCGGTCGAGAGCGGGGCCGCATCGGTGATCCGTGCGGGCGACGTCATCGGCGTCGGTCCTTGGCGATTCCGCGTCCAGGCATCCGACGAAGCCTCCGGTTTCCCCGACGACACGTTCGCGACGCGCATCAGCGTCGTGCGTGGACCGGGCAATCTTGCCGAGCAGCGCCTCGAGCTGCTGCTGCGTTACGCGGGCGAGGTGACCGCGGCGACCGACGAGACGATGCTCGCGGAAATTCTCGCCGAACACGCGCTGCTCGGATCGGGATTTTCGCGTGCGCGCGTGCTGTGGCAGGAAGCCGATGCCACGATCGTGCGTTGCGAGCGTCCCGCGCCGCGCGACGACCACGCCTCCCGCCCGCCGAACGCCACGCTGCTGGCGTCCGCCGGGACGGGCGACGTGGCCAGTCTCGAAGCCGAGCCCGTCGAGGAGCGCTCGGCAACGGCACGCAGCGCGCAGCCCCAGGCCCTGTGCGCGCCGCTGATGCTCGACGGACGTGCAGTCGCGTTCCTCTACGTCGATGCGGACCGCCCGGCCGCGCGTCGGCAAGCCGATGCGCCGTCGTTCTGCCATGCGCTCGCGCGCCTCGCCGCGCTTGCGCTGGCGGGCCTGCGTCGCCGGGCGAGCGAGCGCGAACGCATCGCGCTCGCGGCCGATCTGGAGCGCGCGCGCGACGTGCAGCACAGGTTGCTGCCGATCCCGGCGGGGCGGATCGCGAGACTCGATTACGCATTGCGCCTGCATCCGGGGCGTGTCGTCGCCGGCGACATCGTCGACGTGGTCGAACTCGCCGGCGGCTGCGTGGCCGTCGTGCTCGGGGACGTCAGCGGTGCCGGTCTCGGCGCCGGCCTCGTCATGGCGTCGGTGCAGTCGTTCCTGCGCGCGGCGCTCGCGCACGATGCCGATCCCGCGCGCGTCGTCGCCCAGCTCAACGTGCACCTGTGCGCACAGGCCAGCGGTGGGCGTTTCGTGACGTTGTGGCTCGGCGTCTTCGATGCCTCCGGTGCGACATGCCGCTTCGTCGATGCAGGGCATGGGCATGCCGTGCGCTTCGGCTCACGCAGCGTCGCCGTCATCGCGACGCGCGGCGCGATACCGCTCGGCATCGACACCGGTGCGGTGTTCGAGGACGAGACGCTCGCGCTCGAACACGGCGAGATCCTGCTCCTGCACAGCGACGGGCTCGTCGAACAGCGTGCGCCGGATGGTCAGGAATGGGGGCGCGGTGCGCTCGTCGCGGCCGGCATCGGCAAGGCATCCCCGCAGGAACTCGTCGAGGCGGTGTGGAGTGCCCTCGAGCGCCATGCGGCCGGCGCGGTCATCGACGACGACGCGAGCGTGCTCGCACTTGCGCGAGCCTGAGCCTGCGGGATCAGATCCCGTTCCAGCGCACCGTGTTGCGACCGCCCTGCTTGGCACGGTAGAGCTGCTGGTCGGCCGCGCGCATGAGATCGCCCGTGATGAGCATGCCGCGCTGCCACGCCGCGACGCCGATGCTCACGGTGACGCGCGAAGGTCCGTTCGGGATCGCGAGGTCGAGCGTCGCGATCGCCTCGCGCAGCGATTCGGCGAACGCGGCCGCCTGGGCGACGTCGTGCTCGGGCAGCACCACCGCGAACTCCTCGCCGCCGATGCGCGCGGTGATGAACTCCTCGCGAGCATGGCCGCGCAATACGAGCGCGACCTTCTTGAGGACGGCATCGCCGGTCGGATGGCCGAACTGGTCGTTGATCGGCTTGAAGTGGTCGAGGTCGATGATGAGCAGCGTGAGCGGACGCTTGTGGTTGGCCGCGCGCGCGAGCTCCTTCTCGATGAGCTCGATGAACTGGCGCCGGTTGTACAGGTCGGTCAGCGGGTCGGCCGTGGCGAGCTGGTAGATCTCCTCGTGGTAGCGCGCCTCGACCGACGAGCGGTCCATGAACTTCAGCACGCAGCTGCCGACCGCGATGTGGTCGCCGTCCTTGAGTTCGGCCTCGATGATCGGCTGGTCGTTGAGGAAGGTCTTGTTGGTGGAATCGAGATCCTTGATGCGGTAACCGGCCGGTTCGCGCGAGATGCGGCAGTGCTCGCGAGACACGCTGCGCTCGAGGATCTGGAAATCGGCCTCGGGCGAGCGGCCGATAATGAGGCCCTCGTCGGCGAGGTCGATGCGCTGGCCGAGCCGCTGGCCCTGCAGCACGACGAGGCAGGCCGGCACGTGGCCCGCGCCGACGCTGCGATGCGGACGCATCGTGCGGCGCTGCGTGGTGCTCGCGTCGTTGTCGCTCGGACTCATCGACCGTGTTCCCCCGTACCCCCTGACTCCTTCCGCCCAGTCTACGCGAGGCGGGCTCCTTGCGCCGCGGCGGCCGTCACGCTGCCGCGGACGGCAGCAGCGAGATGTCGGCCACGCGCAGGAACAGCGCGCGCAGGCGGCTCAGCAGCACGAGGCGATTGCGGCGCACGGCTTCGTCGTCGGCCATCACCATGACGCCGTCGAAGAAACGGTCGACCGGTTCGCGCAGCGTCGCGAGCCGGCGCAGCAGGCCGACGTAGTCGTTCGTGGCGAGGAACGGCGCGGCATCGGCCTCGGCCTGCGCGAGCGCGTCGACGAGCGCGCGCTCGGCGTCCTCGACGAGGCGCGACGCATCGATGTCGCCGCCGACACTGCCGCCGGCCTGGCGAAGCAGGTTGCCGGTGCGCTTGTTCGCGGCGGCGAGCGCCTGCGCTTCGGGGAGACGAGAGAATTCGACGACCGCGCGCATGCGGCGATCGGCATCGAGCAGTGAGGTCGGCGACAGGGCGCGCACGGCTTCGAAGGCTTCGGTGCCGATGCCGTTGTCGGCGGCGTAGCCGCGCAGGCGGTCGAACACGAAGGCGTAGAGCTCGTCGGCGAGTGCCGTGCGGCGCGCGCCCGCGTCGAGTGGCGGCGCCTTGCCGTCCTTGCCCTTGGGCAGGCCCGCAACGAGGGCCGTCTCGGGAAGCTGCGCGAGCGCTTCGTCGAACGCGGCGCGCAAGTCGAGATCGAGCCCGCCTTCGATCAGCGTACGTGCGAGGCCGAGTGCGGCGCGGCGCAGTGCGAACGGGTCCTTGTTGCCGGACGGCTTGAGGCCGACCGCGAAGATGCCGGCGAGCGTGTCGAGGCGCTCGGCGACCGCGAGCACGCGGCCGACGCCGCCCGCGGCGATCGCGTCGCCCGCGAAGCGCGGCTGGTAGAACGCATCGAGCGCGGCGGCGACCTCGGCGTGTTCCGGCGATGCGCCCTGCGACGCGTAGTAGCGGCCCATGATGCCCTGCAGCTCGGGGAACTCGCCGACCATGCGCGTCATGAGATCGCACTTGGACAGCGCAGCCGCGCGCGTGGCGAGGCCGGCATCGACGCCGACACGGTTGGCGATCACGCGCGCGAGTTCGGCCACGCGCACGCTCTTGTCCCACACGCTGCCGAGCGACTGCTGGTAGGTGACCGAGCCGAGTGCGTCCTGGTACGACGCGAGCGTCTGCTTGCGGTCCTCGTCGTAGAAGAACTTCGCGTCGGCGAAACGCGGGCGGATCACGCGCTCGTAACCCTTGCGGATCTCGGCGGGATCGGACGACACGATGTTGGCGACGCCGATGAAATGCTCGGTGAGGCGACCGTCGGCATCGAACACGGGCACGAACTTCTGGTTCGTCTCCATCGTCGTGACGAGCGCTTCCTGCGGCACCTCGAGGAACGCGCGCTCGAAGCGGCAAGCGATCGCGACCGGCCATTCGGTCAGGTTGGCGATCTCGTCGAGCAGGCCTTCGGACAGGCGCGGGACGCCACCGACATCATGGCCTGCGCGCGCGACCTCGTCGCGGATGCGCGCACGACGCTCGGCCGGGTCGGCCAGCACGTGCGCAGCGCGCAGCGCATCGAGCCAGGCGTCGGCATCGGCCACGTGCACGGGTTGCGGGTGGTGGAAACGATGGCCGCGCGACTGGCGGCCCGAGCGCAGGCCGAACAGCTCGGCGTCGACGATGTCGGCACCGTGCAGCACGACGAGCCAGTGCGCAGGACGCACGAACGCGTGCTCGTGCGCGCCCCAGCGCATCGGCTTCGGGATCGGCAAGGCCTTGACGGCCTCGGCGAGGATCGCCGGCACGAGGGCCGCGGTCGGCTCGCCCTTCTTCTCGGCACGGTGCGCGAACCACGCGCCCTTGTCGGTCTCGACGATCTCGAGCGCGGTCACGTCGATGCCGCAGCTCTGCGCGAAACCGACCAGTGCGCGCGTCGGCTCGCCGTTCGCGTCGCGGCCTGCCGACACGGCGGGACCACGACGCTCGACCATCTGATCGGGCTGCTCCACGGCGACGCCCGGAACGAGTACGGCGAGACGGCGCGGCGAGCACCACGTGGTGGCGTCGCCGCTGGTCGCCACGCCGCGGCGCGCGAGGCCGTCGACGATGCCTGCGGTGAACGCCGCGGCGAGCTCGTCGAGTGCCTTCGGCGGGAGTTCCTCGGTGCCGAGTTCGATGAGCAGGTTCTTCGTCGCCGTCGCCATCAGGCGGCTTCCTTCTTGTTGCGCAGGCCCGGGAAGCCGAGCTTCTCGCGCTGGGCGTGGTAGGCCTCGGCGACTGCGCGCGCGAGCGTGCGCACGCGCAGGATGTAGCGCTGGCGCTCGGTCACGCTGATCGCGCGGCGCGCGTCGAGCAGGTTGAACGTGTGGCTGGCCTTGGTGACCTGCTCGTACGCGGGCAGCGGCAGGCCGGCTTCGACGAGCTTCTTCGCCTCGGCTTCGCAGGTGTCGAACCACTCGAGCAGCTTCGGCACGTTCGCATGCTCGAAGTTGTACGTGCTCTGCTCGACTTCGTTCTGGTGGAACACGTCGCCGTAGGTGACGGTGCCGTGCGGCGCTTCGGTCCAGACGAGGTCGTAGACGTTGTCGACGTTCTGCAGGTACATCGCGAGGCGTTCGAGGCCGTAGGTGATCTCACCCGTGACGGGGCGACACTCGAGGCCGCCGGCCTGCTGGAAGTACGTGAACTGCGTGACCTCCATGCCGTTGAGCCAGACTTCCCAGCCGAGGCCCCAGGCGCCGAGCGTCGGCGATTCCCAGTTGTCCTCGACGAAGCGCAGGTCGTGCACGAGCGGGTCGATGCCGAGTGCCTTGAGCGAGCCGATGTAGAGGTCGAGGATGTCGTCAGGGTTCGGCTTCAGCACGACCTGGTACTGGTAGTAGTGCTGCAGGCGGTTCGGGTTGTCGCCGTAGCGGCCGTCGGTGGGACGGCGCGACGGCTGCACGTACGCCGCGGCCCACGGCTCGGGACCGAGCGCGCGCAGGAACGTCGCGGGATGGAACGTGCCCGCACCGACCTCGGTGTCGAACGGCTGGATCAATACGCAGCCCTTCTCCGCCCAGTAGCGGTTGAGGATCTGGATGACGTCCTGGAAGCTGGGTCCGGCCATGCGCTGGCTCACGGTTGCGTGGGAAAAGCGCGCTAGTATAGCGGTCACCCGACGCTCTCCAACGGATTCCGCGGCATGGCCATCGAACCCGCCCGTCCCGTCGTCGCGGCCGCCGCGCCGGCGTCGCTGCTCGGCCATCACCATCGCATCGACCTCGACGAAGTGCTGTCGGCGCTCGTCGAGGACGGCGTCCTGGTCGACGAGGATGCCAAGCGTGTGCGCCACGAAGTGCGCGCGGCGCGCGGCAAGCTCGAGCTGCATCCCTTCGTGCTCGTCGCCAACCTCAAGCTCGTCGACGCGCGCGGCGGCGGCGGCAAGCCGCTCACGGTCGAGAGCCTCACGCAATGGCTCGCGGGCAGGGCGCACCTGCCGTACCTCAAGATCGATCCGATGAAGATCGACGTGGCCGCGGTCACGGCCGTGGTCAGCCACGCGTACGCGCACCGCTACCGCATCCTGCCCGTCGCGGTCAGCGAGATGCAGGTCGTGTTCGCGACCTCCGAGCCGTTCGACACGCGCTGGATGGCCGATCTCGGCCACATCCTGCGCCGCGACATCCAGCGCATGGTCGCGAGTCCGCTCGACGTCAACCGTTACCTCACGGAATGGTGGGGCGTGCAGCGCTCGATCCAGCGCGCGAAGGATGCCAAGGCCGACACCAACGACGGTCGCGCGATCCTCAACTTCGAGCAGCTCGTCGAACTCGGCAAGTCCGGCGAGCTCGGCGTGGACGACCGTCATGTCGTGCACATCGTCGACTGGCTGCTGCAGTACGCGTTCGAACAACGCGCCTCGGACATCCATCTCGAGCCGCGCCGTGATTCGAGCCCGATCCGCTTCCGCATCGACGGCGTCATGCACAAGGTGTTCGAGCTGCCGACCCCGGTGATGACCGCGGTCACCTCGCGCATCAAGATCCTCGGCCGCATGGACGTCGCCGAGAAGCGCCGCCCGCAGGACGGCCGCATCAAGACGCGCTCGCAGGGCGGGCGCGAGGTCGAGCTGCGCCTGTCGAGCATGCCGACCGCCTTCGGCGAGAAGATCGTCATGCGCATCTTCGACCCCGACATCGTCGTCAAGGAGTTCCGCCAGCTCGGCTTCTCCGACGGAGAGGAGGCGATCTGGCGCGAGATGGTCGAGCGCCCGCACGGCATCGTGCTGGTGACGGGTCCGACCGGCTCAGGCAAGACGACCACGCTCTACTCGACACTCAAGGTGCTCGCGACGCCGGACCTCAACGTCTGCACGGTCGAAGACCCGATCGAGATGGTGAGTCCCGAGTTCAACCAGATGCAGGTGCACAACGCGATCGATCTCGATTTCGCGGCCGGCGTGCGCACGCTGATGCGCCAGGATCCCGACATCATCATGGTCGGCGAGATCCGCGACCTCGAGACCGCGCAGATGGCGATCCAGGCCTCGCTGACCGGTCACCTCGTGCTGTCGACGCTGCATACCAACGACGCGCCGAGCGCACTGACGCGCCTGCTCGACCTCGGTGTGCCGAACTATCTGCTGCAGTCGACGCTGACCGGCATCGTCGCGCAGCGCCTCGTGCGCACGCTGTGCCCGCATTGCAAGGTCGAGGTGCCACTCGACGTGCGCGGCTGGGCCGCGCTGACGCATCGCTGGACGCTGCCGATGCCCGAGAGGGTTTACGGACCGAAGGGTTGCCTGGAGTGCCGCAAGACGGGATTCCTCGGTCGTACGGGCATCTACGAGATGCTGAGGGTCTCGCCTGCGCTGCGCGCGCTGATCCAGCCGAGCATGGATCTCGCCCGTGTGGGCGAGGCGGCCCTGGCCGATGGCATGCGTCCGTTGCGCGTGTCCGCGGCGGCGCAGATCGCACGCGGCCTCACGACGCTTCGAGAGGTCATGAACGTGCTGCCACCGGTCGAGTGAGGCTGCACCGGCGGATCGCCGCCGGTGTGCCGTGCGCGTGCTACTTGGACTGGCGACGCGCAGCGTTCGCCGAGCTGCGGCGGATCGCCTGCAGCGGATCGCCGAGCTTGAGGCCGGCGAGGTAGGTGTTGATCGCTTCGTTGGTGACGTCGTAGAGCGGTCGGCCCATCACGGCCGCCGCGGCCTTGAGGCCGTCGCGGATGCGCTTGGATACGCGCAGGCTGGCGTCGCGCGCGTCCTCTTCGACGATGATCTTCTTGGCAGCCATCAGGATCTTTCCCCCTTTTGGGTCTTTGAAACGTTCGATTTGGTGCGATGTAATCCTTTTCATCGCGTACACAAGTGTAGTGAAGCCGGCCATGGCGACGCCAATGCTTCGCAGGCGAACCGGGTAAGTTTTTGTGAATTAACGCCACATTCGAGCGATGTGGAGCCGGCTGCGGCGAGTCGACGCGGTGCCGTGGCGCCGCATGCGCCTTGAGGCATGCGGGGAGGCTGGGCGTGCCTACGATAATCCAACTCCGGCATGCCGGGCGTATGGATGGCCGAATCGAGGCGCCTGCGATGCGCCTCGTTCAGGATCGCGAGGTGCTCACGTCCCGTCGCTGCGTGCGATGCCGGACTCGGCGGGCTCGTCGCGACGGCGCGCGACCATGCGGGCCGCGATGATGCCGACCTCGTAGAGGATGCACATCGGCACGGCCAGAAGGAGCTGTGAAAGCACGTCGGGCGGCGTGAGGATCGCTGCGATCACGAAGGCGCCGACGATCGCGTAAGGCCGGCTGCTGACCAGCTGCGCCGGTGTCACCACACCGATCGAGACGAGGATGACCAGTGCGACCGGCACCTCGAAGCAGCAGCCGAACGCGAGGAACAGGATCAGCGCGAAATCGAGGAAGCGACTGATGTCCGGCATGACCGCCACCCCGGCCGGGGCGATGCTCGTCATGAACGTGAAGATCGCCGGCAGCACGAGGAAGTACGCGAACGCGCAGCCGATGTAGAACAGCAGCACCGCCGATACGAGCAGCGGCATCGCGAGGCGCTTCTCGTGCTTGTAGAGGCCCGGCGAGACGAACGCCCACAGCTGGTACAGGATCACCGGCATCGCGACGACGACCGCGACGAAGAACGCGAGCTTGAGCGGTGCGAAGAACGGGGAGGCGACGTCGGTCGCGATCATCGCGCCACCCGCAGGCAGCTTCTCGAGCAGCGGCATCGCGAGAATGCCGTAGAGCTTGTTCGCGAACGGGATCAGGCCCGCGAGCAGGACGAGCACCGCGACGACGGCCTTCAGCAGGCGCGAGCGCAGCTCGATCAGGTGCGAAAGGAACGACTGTTCGCCGTCCTGCGAGGTGTCAGTTCCCGTCATGATCGGCCGGCCGGCGGGGCTTGCCTTCCACCGCGTCGCGCAGCTCGTCGGCGGTCCGCTTGAAGTCCTCGCCCATGCTCGCGTGGTGGCCGGTTTCCTTGAGCGTGCGGCGCACGTCCTCGGCGGCGAGTTCGCGCTCGATCTCGGTGCGCACGCCCTGCCATGCATTGCGTGCACGACGCAGCAGTGCGCCGGCCGTGCGTGCCGCACCGGGCAGTTTCTCGGGACCGAGCACGAGCAGCGCGACCACTGCGATCAGCGCCATCTTGCCGAAGCTGAGCTCGAACATCGCGAGGCCTTACTGACCGACACGGTCCTTGTCGCGCTCGCTCTGCGAGGCGACGGCCGGCGGATCGGCCTTGAGCTGCTCGGAGGGTTTGTCCTCGTCGCCGTCGTTGAGGCCCTTGCGGAAGCTCTTGATCGCCGAACCGAGGTCGCCGCCGATGTTGCGCAGCTTCTTCGTGCCGAACACGAGCGCCACGATGACGAGGACGACGAGCCAATGCCAGATGCTGAAACCACCCATTACCGATCACTCCATAGGAAGGCGGCGCGATCGGAGCCGCGTGCCTGTTAGTGCGCAGTGTACTCTTCGAGGCGGTCGCGGAAATCCACGACGGCGTTCGGAACGTCGCTCACGCCGCCCTCGAAGATGCGGCGTGGCGTCACGCCGTCACCATACACGGCCTGGTTGGCCTTGTTGTCGATCGAAAGTACCGATCCGTCGAGCGCGACGCCGGCGAACAGGCCGCGCGAGCGCGAGTACGAGTAGATCTCGGCCTTGAGCTGCGCGTCGGTCGAGGCCTGCGCCGTACGTCCGACCGGACCGGCCGCGGCCGAGGCGTCGGCGCCGAGCGTGAACTTGCCGTGCACGATCGAATCGACGCCGCGCTGCGTGCGGAACACGAGCACCACGTCGGTCGAGGAGACGCCGGCCTGGAAGCCGACGCTGCCGCCGGTCATGTTGGCGAAGCTCGGGTTGGACCACGTGCCGTCGGGCGACTTGACCGACACGACACCTTCGCCGCGGCGTCCGCCCACGACGAAGCCGGCCTTGATCACGTCGGGGATCACCGCGATCGCATGTGCGCTCTGCAGCAGGTCGCGCGGGATCGCCTTGTCGGGTGCCTGCATGATCTCGTTGAGCACGCGCACGGCGTTCTCGGCGCGCTTGAGCTCGGCTTCGCCGGCGTGGGCAACGGGTGCAGCGGCAAACGACAGGGCGAGGACCGCGGCGGCGAGGCGACGGGTGGGCGTCATGGATGGAACTCCGATGGGCAACCTGAACACGCTACCAGTCGCGCCTGAGCGCGCGATGAAGGTTCTCAGGAAAGACGGCGGCGCAACGTGCGACCGGCGAGCAGCAGCAGTCCGGCGGCGAGGAGGGCGAGCGCACCCGGCGAGCGGACCGGGAGTGCCGCGGCCGTGGCCGGCGGGTCCGGGTCGGGGCCGCCGCGTTCGCAGGTGTTGGCACCGACGGCGAGGCCACGCATGCCGAGGTAGCGCAGTCGGGTGGGACCCGTCAGCTGGCCGAGGTTGGTCATCACGCCGGTCGCCGGATCGATGCGGGCGATGTCGTTCCACATGCGGTCTTCGGGCGGGTTGTAGCTCAGTACCGACCAGAGCGTGCCGCTGCCGTCGAGGTCGAGCTCCACCCAGGGGGGCGACGCACCACCGTAGCCCCCGACACGCGCCGTCTCGGCGGTGGTCGGATCGATCGTGTAGAGACCGGCGTCGGCATTGATGCCGGTGCCGTAGAGGATGCCTTCGCGGATCGCCAGGCCGCTGATCTGGCGACCGGTGTTGCCGATGCGCGTCGCCGCGCCGGAACCGGCGTCGACCTTCCAGAGTTCCCGGGTGATCGCCGACGTCATCCAGAACGATCCTTCGCAGCCGTAGGTCAGCGCGAGGTCGAGTGCTCCCTGGTTTCCGGTTCCACCACCGACGCCGAGTGCGCCGACGTAGGTCGCCGTACCCGTGGAGGCGTTGAAGCGGAACAGGGCCTTGTGCGTGCCGGCGACACCGTAGAGCTGGCCGTTGGGGCCGTAGCTGAGGCCCGAGACCTGACCGATCAGCGAGCCCGCGTAATTGCCGGCCACGCCGACGAACGTCGCCTGGCGCGTGCCGAGATCGATGCGGTAGAGCTCGTCGAACGCGATGCCGTAGGCGATCGGTTCCGCCCGTGCTTCGGAAACCGAAGCAACAGCGAGCACTGCTGCGATGAGGCAGGCGGACGTTCGCATGGGCGGCAGGTGTTATCGTTATGGTTGTCGTCAGCCCCACGATCCGTGTAGAGCGGCTCCGAGTCTAGCAGTTTCCGCCCCGGCGACAAGGCATTGGCGGGCGGCCGGGACGTTCGTGCGGTCGTCCCACCGAGCGCTCCTGCCAGGCATGACCCGTTACCGATCGTTTGCCCCGATATCGTCACAGAGTCCCACTGCCGTGGTGCTCGTGAACCTCGGTACGCCCGATGGCCCGGATACGGCCTCGGTGCGTCGCTATCTCGCTGAATTCCTTGCCGATCCTCGCATCGTCGAGATGCCGCGCTGGCTGTGGCGGCTGATCCTGCACGGGGTGATCCTGCGCATCCGCCCGCGCCGATCGGCGCACGCCTACGCCAAGGTGTGGACGCCCGACGGATCGCCGCTGCAGACCGGCACGCGCGCGCTGGCCGACGCGCTCGATGCCGCCATGCGTGCGTCCGGACACCATGTCGTCGTGCGCCACGCGATGCGCTACGGCAACCCGTCCATTCCGGCCGTCATGCGCGAGCTCGCCGCCGCCGGCATGCAGCGGCTGCTCGTGGTGCCGCTGTTCCCGCAGTTCTCGGCGACCACGGCCGCCTCGGTGCTCGACGCGGTGGGGGTGGAGCTGCGCGGCTGGCGCGTACCGCCCGAACTGCGGTTCGTCAGCGACTACCACGATGATCCGGCCCACCTCGATGCGCTCGTGCGCAGCGTCGAAGCACACTGGGCAGCCCACGGACGCGGAGAGCGTCTCGTGCTGTCGTTCCACGGCATCCCCGAGCGCTACGTGCGCAATGGCGATCCCTATCGCACGCAGTGCGAGGCGACGGCCGAAGGCCTGCGCGAGCGCCTCGGCATCGCGCCGGACGCGATGGTGGTGTGCTTCCAGTCGCGCGTCGGCCGCGAACCGTGGCTGTCGCCCTACACCGACCACGTGCTCGCCGCGCTGCCGCGCGACGGCGTCCGCAGCATCGACATCCTGTGCCCGGGCTTTTCGATCGACTGCCTCGAGACGCTCGAGGAGATCGCGATGGCCGGGCGCGACACGTTCCTCGCCGCGGGAGGCGAGCGTTACCGCTACATCCCCTCGCTCAATGCTTCGCCGGGGCAGGTCGGCGCGTTGCAGGCGCTCGTCGCGCGCCACCTGCAAGGCTGGCCCGGCATGCCCGGGGGCGCGTCGTGAGCGACGCGCCGCGCGAGCGCCGCTTCGCGCTGCGTGACCTGTCGCTCGCGGCGCTCGAGTGGGGCGATCCCGATGCGCCGCCGTTGCTCGCGCTGCACGGCTGGCTCGACAACGCGGCCACGTTCGCCAAGCTCGCGCCGCGGCTCGAACGCCGCATCGTCGCGATCGATCTCGTCGGCCATGGCCGTTCGGATCATCGCGCCGCCGACACGGGCTACGCATGGGCGGACTACCTCGCCGACATCGACGGCGTCGTCGATGCGCTCGGCGGATCGCGCGTCGACCTTCTCGGGCATTCGCTCGGCGCGACGCTCGCGAGCACGTACGCCGCCATCGCGCCGGCACGCGTCGGACGCCTCGTGCTCATCGAGGGGCTGGGTCCCGTGAGTGCGCCCGCAGAAAGCGCCCTCGAGCAACTCACAAAGGGGCTCGCCTCGCGCACCGCCGCGGCGCGGCCGTTGCGCGTGTTCGCGACGCTCGACGAGGTCGTCGCAGTGCGCGAGCGTGTGAGCGGTTTCTCGCGTGAGGCGGCCCGGCTCATCGTCGAGCGCGGCACGCATGCGGCGCCGGAAGGCGACGGTGTCGTGTGGTCGTCGGATCCGCGCCTGACCTGGTCGGGCCTGCAGCGCTTCACCGAGGAGCAGGCCTGCGCGATCGTCGCGGGCATCCGCGCGCCGACCCTGCTCATCCTCGCCGATCCGGCTGCGCCGTATCTTCCGCGCGAAGCGATCCGCGAGCGTGCACGCCGCATCGCCGACATCGAGGTCGTGACGCTGCCGGGTCATCACCACCTGCATCTCGACGACGCGGACACGGTCGCAGGCGTCGTGCGCGATTTCCTCGATCGCCGGACGCTGCCCGGCGCGGACGCCGTCAGCCCCTGACGAGGCGATCCAGCTCGGCCTTGAGGGCCTGACCATTGAGGCGCAGCCAGTCGCGCTGCTCCTTCCAGTCCGGCAGCAGCGACTCGACCAGCGCCCAGTAGCGCGGCGAGTGGCTGCGGATGCGCAGGTGACAGAGTTCGTGGACGACCACGTAGCGCAGCGCCGCGGGCGGCGCGAGCGCGAGGGCGAGATCGAGGGTGACGCGGTCACGCGTGTCGAGGCTGCCCCACAGGCTCTTGAGCGGGCGTACGCGCACGGCGGTCGGTGCCATGCCGAGCATCGGGCAGTAGCGTGCGAGCCAGCGCGAGAGATCGCGGCGGATCTGGGCCTCGAGGAAGCTGCGCATGAGGCCGCGCGCCGCCTCGACCGCGCGCCGGTGCGGGCGCGGCAGCGTGATCGTGAGGCGGTCGCCGACGAGTTCGATATGCGGGTAGGGACCGTCGCGCCACGACAGGCGCGTCGTCTCGCCACGCAGCGGGATGACCGTGGCCGAGCCCGGCACGAGCGGCGGCGGCTTGGCGCCGAGATTGAGTTCGTCGAGCTTCCGCTCGAGCCATTCGCCGTGCTTGCGCAGGAACGCGAACACCTGGGCCGGATGAGTGCCTTCGGGGTAGGTGACGCGGGCGCCGCCCGACGTGACGGTCAGCCGAAGGCGGCGCGCGCGCGGATGGCTGCGTCGCAGGACCTTGATGGTCTCGCCCGCGGGGGTGGGCAGTTCCAGGTAGTTGTCGTCGGCTTCAAGGACCATCTGCTCACCCCGCGTCGCGGTTTTCCCGGGCTAGTCGCGCTCGTCCGGCCTCGGCAGGCCGAACAGTTCGTCGAGTTTCTCGAACAGGCGTTTCAGTTCCAGTGTCATGAGGGCGAAGCGCGAGTCGATCTCCGCGCGGGCCGACTCGGAAGCGTCGTCGCCGAGTTCGTCGAGCACCACGTCGAGGAAGCGCAGCTTGCGGATGGCCAGATCCTCGCCGAGCACGAAACTCATGCGCTCGTCGAGCTCCAGGCCGAGCTGGAACACCTGTTTGCCGGACTTCAGATGCTCCCTGATTTCGTCGGATTCAAGATCCTGGCGTCGGCAGCGCACGACGGCGCCGGCCTCGGCCGGATCGCGCAGTTCGACCTCGTCGCCCCACGCGAGGCCAGGGGGCAGCTTGCCACTTGCCAGCCAGTCCGTCATCAGGGCGCGCGGCGAATCGTTGGGCGCCATCGGGGTGGCCGGGAAGCGCCCCAGCGCCTCGCGGACCTCGCTGACGGCCTCTTCGGCCGGCTTGCGACTGGCCGTATCGACGACGAACCAGCCGTTTTCGGTGTCCAGGTAGGCGAAAAGCCGTGACGGACGCACGAATGCGCGCGGCAGCAGCTCGGACACGACCTCCTCCTTGAGGCGCTTGCGCTCGCGGCCGCCGATGCGGCGCGATTCCTTTTCGTTGATTTCGGCGATCTTGACCGACAAAGCCTCCGCAATGACCGACGATGGGAGGAGTTTGTCTTCGCTGCCGACGGTCAGCAGGGCGTACGGGCCGACCCGGTGCAGGAGTTCCTCGGCTTCGCGGCCGAACGGCGACACGAAGCCGCGCGTGGCCAGCTCGATCGGCCCGCAGGGGCGCAGGCGCTTCTCGTCGAGGTCGGTTTCGAGGTTCTCGAGCGCTTCGGCGCTGCTTTCGGGGAAACGGAAAAGCGTCAGGTTGCGAAAGAACATGCAGGTTCCGTGGCGAAGAGGGCGGTCGGGAAGGGCGGCAGCATGCCGCCGCGGAGTCTCAGGAACGGCGATCAGGCGTCGTGCGGTTCGCCGGCAAGCCAGGCCGAGGCATCGTGCGGGTCGCCGCCGCGTGAGCCGATCGAGGCGAAGTCGAACAGGTCGGTGTCGGCGAGGTGCGAAGGTGCCACGTTCGACAGCGCCCGGAAGATCGTCTCGATGCGGCCGGGGTTCGTGCGCTCCCAGTCGTGCAGCATCGCCTTGATCGCCTTGCGCTGCAGGTTCTCCTGCGAGCCGCACAGGTTGCAGGGCATGATCGGGAAGCCGCGGTCGACCGCGTAGGCGGCGATGTCGTCCTCGCGGCAGTACGCGAGCGGGCGGATCACGGTGTTGCGGCCGTCGTCGGAGCCGAGCTTGGGCGGCATCGCCTTGAGCGTGCCGCCGTGGAAGAGGTTCAGGAACAGGGTCTCGACGATGTCGTCGCGGTGGTGGCCGAGCGCGATGCGCGTGAAACCCTGTTCGGACGCGAACGTGTAGAGCGCGCCGCGGCGCAGGCGCGAGCACAGGCTGCACATCGTGCGGCCTTCGGGCACCACGCGCTTGACGACGCTGTAGGTGTCCTGCTCGAGGATGCGGAACGGCACCCCCGAGCGTGCGAGCCAGCCCGGCAGCACGTCGGGGTCGTAGCCGGGCTGCTTCTGGTCCAGGTGCACGGCGAACAGCTCGAAGCGCACCGGCGCTTTCGCCTGCAGCGCGAGCAGCATGTCGAGCATCGTGTACGAGTCCTTGCCGCCCGACAGGCAGACGAGGACGCGGTCGCCGTCCTCGATCATGCGGTAGTCGGCGATCGCCTGGCCGACCTGGCGGCGCAGGCGCTTGGCGCGCTTGGCGGCTTCGTAGTCGAGCTGGCGTGCGGTCGCGGGCATGGTCGGCAGGACGGGCGGGATCGTCGATTGTAACCGGCGCGCCCATGGGCAGTCCCATCGCCCGGCGCTAAACTCGCGGGGCCGAGCAAGGACCTTCATGTTCTCCGAAGACCCCGCCACGACCGTCCGCCAACTCGCTTCACTGCGCGTCGAGCATCGCGAGCTCGACGACACGATCGCGCGCCTCGGTCTCGACCCGCTCGGCGACGAACTCGAGCTCAAGCGCCTCAAGAAGCGCAAGCTGCGCATCAAGGACGCGATCCTCGTGCTCGAGAGCCGCCTGATCCCCGATCTCGACGCCTGAGGGCACTCAGGCGTCGGTCGGCTCGTTGCGTTCGGCCACCGCGAGCGCCCGGTTCTCGCCGGTGAGCTTGAGGATGCCGTGGCGGATGTCGCGGCTCAGGATCACGCGTGATTCCTTGACGAGTTCGACGAGGTCCTCGTCGAAATCGAGCTTCGCGTTCGCATCGGGCCACACCACGCGGCGCTCGCGCAGCTTCTGGATGAAGCCGCGGAACAGCGCGCGGTCGAAGAACTCCGGCGCGTTGAGCTGCTGCAGCAGCGACAGGCGCTGTGCGGTCAGGTGGCAGACGTTCTCGAGTTCGCCGGCCGACAGCGTGCCGCGGCCGTTGCTGGTGAGCAGCGCGATCGTGATGTAGTAGCGCTCCACCGCCTGCAGCAGGCTGTGTGAGAGCGCACGCAGACGGAACGCGCTGTCGCTCTGGCCCGGTGCGCGTTCGATGATGCGGCCCTCGGCGTCGATCTCGAGCAGCCCGCGCGCGCAGAGGAAGTCGAGCGTCGACTCGATGCGTGCCGTGAACGCCTCCTCGCTCCACGGCAGGAACCACTCGGCCTGGATGAACGGGTAGATCAGGCGACCCAGGCGCAGCATCGTCGCGCGCGCCATGCGGCGGTTGTTGAGGAAGCAGCAGGCGATCCACGCCGCCGCGACGAACAGGTGCTGCACGTTGTTGCGGAAGTACGAGAGCAGCACCGCCTGCTCGTCGTCGGCGCCGAGCACGTCGCCGAGCGGATGGCGCGTACGGCGGATCCACTGCATGGACTCGCCGTAGGCGACGATCTCGGCCGCGCTCATCGACGTCACGGTGACGCGCTCGGCGTACGGGATCGCCTGCAGCAGGTCCTTGCACAGGTCGATCTGCGCGAGCAGGTCGGCCTCGGCCATCGCGTGCTTGGGCATCGCGAGCAGCACCATCGCGAGCAGGTTGATCGGATTGACGTCGGCCGCGCCGTTGATGTTGGCCTGGATGCGGTCCGCAAGCGTGTCGACGGCATCGCCGAGCCATTCGGGCTTGTCGTCGGGGCGCGTCGTCGCGTCGCGCCACGCGGGCGCGATCTCGTCGAGCAGCGGGGCGAGCTCGATCGGTTCGCCGAAGTTGATCGTGACCTTGCCGTAGCGCTGGCGCAGGACCTTGATCGACTTCAGCAGGCCGAGCAGCGATTCCTTCTCTTTCGGTTTGCCGGAGAGCTCGCCGATGTAGGACTTGCCCTCCATGAGCTTCTCGTAGCCGATGTACACCGGCTGGAACAGCACCGGGCGGCGCGACTCGCGCAGGAAGCTGCGCAGCGTCATCGCGAGCATGCCGGCGCGCGGGCTCAGCAGGCGTCCCGTGCGTGAACGCCCGCCCTCGATGAAGTATTCGAGCGCGACGCCGCGCACGAACAGCTGGCTCACGTATTCGGTGAACACCGACGAGTACAGCACGTTCGACTTGAAGCTGCGGCGCAGGAAGAACGCGCCGCCGCGGCGCAGGATCGGCCCGATGACCGGCAGGTTGAGGTTGACACCGGCGGCGATGTGCGGTGGCACGAGGCCGTTCTGGTAGAGCTGGTAGCTCAACAGCAGGTAGTCGATGTGGCTGCGGTGGCAGGGCACGTAGATGACTTCGTGGCCCGGCGCGACGGCGCGCAGGCGGTCGAAGTGGTGCATCGTCACGCCGTCGTAGAGCTTGTTCCAGAACCACACGAGCATGAACGAGATCGAGCGCACGACCGTGTGCGAGTAGTCCGCCGCGATCTCGAGCGCGTAACCGCGCGCGCGGCGGCGCGCCTGCTCGACCGTGAGGTTCTCCTTCGCGGCTGTCGCCTCGATCGCCTGGCGCACCGTGTCGGCGTCGACGACCGTGTCGACGACGGTGCGGCGGTGCGAGAGGTCGGCGCCGATGATCGTCGTGCGCACGCGGCGGAAGTGCACGCGCAGCACGCGCGAGAGCTTGCGCACGCCGCGCTCGGTGGTCGCCGCCTCGCCCTCGGCTTCGAGGGTCTCGCGCAGCGACACGGGGGCCGAGAACTGCACGATCGTGTCGCGGCCGTTGAGCAGGATCGCGAGCAGGCGGCGGAAGCGGCCGACCACGACCCAGTTCTCGGCGAACAGCACGCGGAACCAGCCGGATTCACGATCGGGCGCGCGGCCGACGAAGATCGAGACCGGCACGAGGCGGACGTCGGCCGACGGATCGGCACGCACGACCTCGGCGAGACGGCTCAGCGTTTCGGAGCGCGACGGGTGCGCACGCCGGCGGAACAGGCGCGGTCGCGGCGTGACCGCGACGATCGCGCGCGTGCGCTTGATCGGTACGTGGCGCGCGGCTTCATACGGAGAGGGCAGTCCGGCCTCGCGGCAGGCCTGCTCGAGGATCAGCGAATCGGAGAGCCCGTAGCGCTCGACGACGTAGACCGTCGGTCGCTCGTCGTCGGGCAGCAGCTCGCGCGGTTCGCGCGGCTCGCGACGGATACGGATCCACGGCCGCAGCAGCGCGCCGAGGATATTCAGCAGGGCGGGTCCACGCGCGGGTTCGGCGCTGCGGACGGAAGGCGTGTCTTCTTGCATCGCGTGGATCCGCGGTCGCGCCGTCGAACGACGCGACCGCGGCTGGTCATCAGGACTGCGGCGCCGCGGCCGGGGCGGCCGTCTCGGCGGCGTGCTCGCGCAGCTTCTCGACGGTGTCCTTCGCGTACCAGCGGTTGTCGATGCGCACCATCTCGCTCTGCGTCGCGAGCGGCGTGCCGAGCAGCGTGTAGCCGATCTTGACCGTCGCGGCGTCACCGGCCGTCGTGGCGACTTCGGCCTTGACCGAATCGAGCGTGTCGTTGATCGAGAAATCGAACACCGCGAGGATGTCCTTGAGGCCTTCGAGGGCGATCGTGACCTTCGGCATCGCCTGGTCGAACGTCAGCGCGCGGGCCTCGTCGAGGGTCTTGAGCTCGAGCTTGCGGGCCGTCGCCGTAGCGATGCCGATCGCCTTCTTGACGCGATCCGGATCGGTGAAGTTGGTCTTCTGCACCCAGTCGCCGAGCGCCTTGATCGCGGCATTGGCCTGTTCCTTCTCGGAAGCCGACAGCTGCGTGTTCTGCTGGACCATGCCCTGCAGGTAACCCTGGCCCATGGCGACCATGCCCGGCAGCTGGGCCTTGTACTGCGCATCGAACTGGGCGAGCTGCGGCTCGACCTGCGCGTAAAGCTTTTCTTCCGCGTCGGGGGCGGTCAGCTCGCCCATCATCTGCTCGAAGCGCGCGCGGTCTTCCGCGCTCGGCTCGGTCTTCTGCGTGCTGTCGGACCACTCGGCCTTGACGCGTGCGAAGTCCGCCGGCGGCAGAACGTGCTCGAGAAGACCAGCGACGTCGCTCTTGCGCGCCAGTTCGACCGACGTCCGGACCGCGGCGTCCGGCGTGGCGCTGGCTTCGGGCGAGGAGGCCGAGTCGCTTCCGCAGGCGGTGAGGGCGAGGGCGGCCGACGCAGTCAGGGCGAGGCGCGCGAGGATCTTCGACATGGGTATGTCCGTACACGGGTTGAAGGGGACGCGGACTTTAACAGTACGCCCGCGTCCGGTCAGCCGGGGAAGGCCCGACACGCGGGCAAAAGAAAACCCGGGGGCGTAGCCACCGGGTCGAATCCGGCAAGGCCGGAGGGGGAAATCGTGAGTTGTTCTGCTTCGCGGGAACGTCCGGGGCGCAACCGGCATTCGTCGTCGTTGTTGGACGCGACGATGTTACTTAAACGTTATACCTAAAGCAATACTTCAACTCACGACGTTCATCACGATGATTTAAAAGGGTTATTGCGCAATGTTGAGCGCGTCATGCTTGGCCTTGCGGCGCACCTCGACAGGCGAGCGCCAGTCGTTGTTGAACGTGGCCGGCTCCCACGAGCCGTAAGTCGGGTTCGGCAGCATGAACCAGCGTTCGCCGACCCAGTCCATGTACGGCTCGATGGCCTGGCGGCGCCCTTCCGGCGTGTTCGCGAGCACGTCGACGAAGTCGCCGAGCTGGTCGCCGACCTGCATGAGCACGCGGTACTTGCGCGAGATCAGCTCGCGGCGGCAGCCCTTCTCGCTGCCGTCCTGCTCACACCCCTGCACGACCGTGCCGAGACCGAGGAACACGTCCTCGTTCGCGGGTACCGGGAAACCCTTGGCGCGCAGGTTCGCGATCGTCGGCTCGCGCAGGTCGCGCGCACGGTTGGACAGGTAGAACACGGTCACGCCGAGGCGGGTCGCTTCCTTCGTGAACGCGAGCGCGCCGGGCACCGGCTCGGCCTTCTCCTCGCGGCACCACTCGGCCCAGGTGAATTCGTCGAAGCTCAGGCCGTCGCGGACCAGGCGCGCCTGGTAGGGCGAGTTGTCGAGCACGGTCTCGTCGATGTCGAGGATCACGGCCGGCTTGAGGCCTTTGACGGGCGTCTTGCGTTCGCCCTTGGGCAATGCTTCCCAGCGGCGATCCTTGACCGCGCGCGTGAGCTGCTCCGTCGCGGAGCGGTAGACCTCGCGGTACACGAGGTCACGCTCGACCGAGGCCTGCGTCCACAGCACGGCATTGAGGTTGTCGTCGGCGACGGGGCCGGCCGGGGGCGGAGGCGTCGCCGGTTCGGCGGCGACCGCAGGCGCCGCGTCGCGCGACGGCGTGGACGCGCATCCCGCCGCGAGCAGGGCAGCGAACAGGACGAGGGTGATCGGCTTGGACATGCGGGTTCTCTCCGGAACATTCGGCAAGGCAGGTCGGCGAGTCTACGACACGCAGGTTACGGTTCCCGACCATCGACGCGCCGGGCTGGCGCGGCCGCGTGGCGCCTGAGAGACTGCGCGCCGCCCTGGCCCCGACACCCCGCATGCAACCTTCGACCTGGACGTCCCCGCCGCAGCTCGTGCGCGTCAGCTACGTGCTCGCCGGCCTCGCCCTGTGGCTCGTGCTGTACCTGCACCTGCTGCCGGCGCTGCTCGCGGGCCTGCTCGTGTTCGCACTCGTCAACGTGCTCGCACCGGGCCTGCAGCGTCACCTGCCGGGCGCTCGCGCGCACTGGCTCATCGTCGCGCTGCTCGCGGTCGTCGTCGTGGGTCTGCTCACGCTGCTCATCGTCGGCACTGTCGCGTTCCTCGGCACCGAGCACGGCAATCCGATGGCGCTGTTCGATCGCCTGGCCCCGCTCGTCGAGCGCGCCCGCGAGCAGCTGCCGGCCGTCGTCGTCGACTACCTGCCCGACAACACCGAGGAAGTGCGCGTCGCGGTCATGGCCTGGCTGCGCGACCACGCGGCGCAGCTTCAGGTCGCAGGCAAGAACGCCGCGCGCGTCACCGCCCACCTGCTCATCGGCATGGTCCTCGGCGCGATGCTCGCCCTGCACGGCGCGCGCGTGCGCACGCAGACCGGCCCGCTGGCGCTCGCGCTCAACGCGCGTTGCGCCAACCTCGTCACCGCGTTCCACGACATCGTCTTCGCGCAGGTCAAGATCTCGGCGATCAACACGCTGTTCACGGGCATCTTCCTGCTCGTCGTGCTGCCGCTGTTCGGCGTGCACCTGCCGCTGGCCAAGACGCTCGTCGTCGCGACGTTCGTGTGCGGGCTGCTGCCCGTGATCGGCAACCTGATCTCGAACACGCTGATCTTCGTGGTCGGCCTGTCGGTGTCGCTGTGGGTCGCGATCGCGGCGCTGACGTTCCTCGTCGTGATCCACAAGCTCGAGTACTTCCTCAACGCGCGCATCGTCGGCACGCAGATCCGTGCCCGTGCCTGGGAGCTGCTCATCGCGATGCTCGCGATGGAGGCCGCGTTCGGCATCGCCGGCCTCGTCGCCGCGCCGATCTACTACGCCTGGCTCAAGCGCGAACTCGAGGCCGAAGCGCTGATCTGAGAGCGCATACAGCGCCGGGGCCGCGCATCGTCCGCAGTACGCGTGGTATTGGCCACATCCTCTCCTTCATCGAGCAGATTCGATGCGCCTGATTCTTGCGATCACGCCTTGCTGGGTTGGTGATCAGGCCATGATGGAGACGAAGACGAAGTGATTCCTGATGCCGCGTTCCTCGATAGAAAATCAATGATCGCCAGTACATGGATGAGATTGAAGAGGAAGGGTCTCTGTTCAAGCAGTCCGGTCGCTTGAGCTCGGCAGAGATGGTATTGAATGGGAGGCGTGGTCTTCGTAGCCGCGCCCGAGTGCTCAATGGAGCGTCCTGGCTGTTGAAGGAAGAGTGCCCCAGGGAGCGGTCATTACGGAACGATCAACCCTGCTTAAGGTTCTGGCCTGCACACGGAGTGTGCTAGTTTGCCTCGTGGAAGGCTTGCTTCGTGGGATATCGAAGGTAAGTCGTCCTGCATGCGCGATCATTGCATGCCACTGACATTGCTACTGCCACTGGCCTGGCGTTGCTTACGATCGTCGCGGTGCCCAATGACGGAGTCATTCATACCAAGGAGACGAGAATGAAGACTGGATTTGTGAAGGCGTGCACGCTTCTGTCCATCATGACGTGTGGAATTTCCGCCATGAGTGAGGCATCGGCTGCGCGAATGGAGTGGTACAACACCATCTACTTCGATTCGAATCACAATTTGGTGGGACAGCACCTCGAGTTCTGCAACAACGTACAGTGGAGTGGTGGTCAGCTTTCCGGACACTACAGATTGGAGGTTTTCGGTGGGTGCGGAGACCCCATAATGGAGTGCGAGCAGATATCTTCAGGGATTGTTTGTACGGAGATAGGGCATTACTGGACGCAGTACGCGTTCCTCAGGGGGCAGTATGCTGGGACGACTATAAGCGAGGTTTGCGATACAAGTTACCCCGTATGTGTGGATCTTCAGGTTCCCACGTTCGTTGATAACGTGACCTTCCCTTTTTATCAGGTCTATCCCTAGGTTCCATTGTTCATGCGGTTACGGACTGCAGGCTCGCGATCGCCTGCAGTTCTTCTGGATAGTGCTGGCTGTACGCTCATCTTGTGCAGCTTCGGCGATCGGGGAGGCTGTTGGTTATCACCACAGTGCCGACACCTGCGAAGCATGCAATGCCCGCGGATGCTCCATTCATTTGGCATTGGGGCTTGCAGCAGGCCTATGCCTCATCGTGAGGCAAGGGTACGGGTTTCATCAGGTACGGCGATTGACGATTCATGGATGCGGCGCCGCGTCGATCGGCGCAATGGTTTGAAGTCTTGCTGTTCGGCGTAGTGGCGTTGCGTCTCGAAAGGCGCGCTGCCTTTCATCGAGCAACTTGTATCCCGGCGTTGACGCTGGAATCGTCATGGGTTGCAACGCATTCGATAGTTCGTCGCGACAGGCAAGCACTTTGGTCGTCGGATCGCCCTACTTGTCGAACAGCGCGGCGAGCTTGGCGAGGCTCGCGCTGGCGACATCCTTGCGCTGAGCCTCGTCCTGTTCGGGATCACGCCCCGACCAGTGCAGGTCGGCCTGCGGCAGCTCGGCGAGGAAGCGGCTCGGCTCGTTGGAGAGGATCTCGCCGAAGCGGCGCTTGCGTCGCGCGAACGTCAGCGCGAGCTGCTCCTTCGCGCGCGTGATGCCGACGTACATGAGGCGGCGCTCCTCGTCGAGGCGGCCTTCCTCGATGCCGCCGTCGTGCGGCAGCGAGCCGTCTTCGGCGCCGACGATGAACACGAAGCGGAACTCGAGGCCTTTCGCCGAGTGCAGCGTCATGAGGCGCACGGCATTGCCGGGATCGTCGCGGTCACCGTGCGTGAGCAGGGCGAGCTGTGCGGCCAGGTCGCCGGTGGCGCCGTTCTTCTGCATCGCGCGGAACCAGTCGGCGAGTTCCTTGAGGTTCTCGAGGCGGCGCGCGAGCAGGCCGGGTTCCTTGACCTGCGTCGCGATGTGCGCGGCGTAGCCGGTGCGCTGGATCAGTTCGTCGACGAGGTCGGCCGCGGCCATCGTCTGTGCCTTGCGCGAGAGCTCGCGCACGAGGTCGACGAAGCCCGCGAGCGCCGAAGCCGGGCGTGCCGAGAGGTAACCGAGCACGGTGTCGTTCTGTGCCGCGCGCAGCATCGACACATGGCGCGCCGCGGACGCTTCACCGAGCTTCTCGAGCGAGGTCGCACCGATGTCGCGGCGCGGCACGTTGACGATGCGCAGGAACGCGGCGTCGTCGTCGGGATTGTTGATCAGGCGCAGGTAGGCGAGCAGGTCCTTGACCTCGGCGCGCTCCAGGAACGCGGTGCCGCCGGTCAGGTGGTACGGGATGCGCGCGAGGCGCAGCGCCTTCTCGAGCGGTCGAGCCTGGTGGTTGCCGCGGTAGAGGATCGCGAAATCGCTCCATGTCGCCTTGTGCTTCTCGGCGAGGTGGGCGATCTCGCCGGCGACGCGTTCGGCCTCGTGCTCGTCGTCGCGGCATTCGAGCACGCGGATCGGCGCGCCTTCGGCCTGCTCGCTCCAGAGCTTCTTCTCGAAGAGGTGGTCGTTGTTGGCGATCAGCGCATTGGCCGCGCGCAGGATGCGCCGCGCGCAGCGGTAGTTCTGCTCGAGCTTGACGACACGCAGGTTCGGGTAATCACGCGACAGCTCCGACAGGTTCTCGGGATTCGCGCCGCGCCACGCGTAGATGCTCTGGTCGTCGTCGCCGACCGCGGTGAACGCGCCGCGCTCGCCGGCCAGCGCCTTCATGAGCCGATACTGGGCGTCGTTGGTGTCCTGGTACTCGTCGAGCAGCAGGTAGCGGATGCGCTCCTGCCACGCACCGCGCGCTTCGGCATCGCCTTCGAGGATCGCGAGCGGCAGGCGGATGAGATCATCGAAGTCGACCGCGTTGAACGCGGCGAGGCGCTTCTGGTACGCGTCGTAGATCGCCGCGGCCTCGCGCTCGCGGGCACCGCCCGCGCGCATCGCGGCCTGCTCGGGCGTGAGGCCTTCGTTCTTCGCGCGCGACACGAGCGACTGCAGTGCGAACAGCGCGTCGTTCTTGATGCCCTTCGGCGCAAGGTCCTTGACGATGCCCTGGCTGTCGTCGGCATCGAGCACCGAGAAACCGCGGCGCAGGCCGGCGCGCGCGTGCTCGAGCTGCAGGAACTTGAGCCCGAGCGCGTGGAACGTGCACACGGTGAGGCCTTCCGCAGTCGGCCCCGACACGAGTTTCGCGACGCGCTCGCGCATTTCGCGCGCGGCCTTGTTGGTGAACGTGATCGCGGCGATCTTCGTCGCCGATACGTTGCGGCGCTTGACGAGGTGGGCGATCTTCTCGGTGATCACGCGCGTCTTGCCCGAGCCCGCGCCGGCGAGCACGAGCAGGGGGCCATCGCAGTATTCGACGGCGGCGCGTTGGGGCGGATTGAGGCTCATGCGCGGCGGAACGGCGGGAGGCCGCGCATGCTAGCCCGAAGCCGCGCGCCTGACGAGATTGCGCGGCGTCGACGGACGTGCCGCGGTCAGATGCGCCGCGTCGCTGCGAAACCCGCACACGCGACGAGCCCGGCGAGCAGTGCGAGGGCCCACGGCGACAGCGCCGGCAGCGGCGTCGCGGCGATGCCTCCCGCGCCGCGACCCGTCAGCGTGACCGTGAACGCGGTGCCGCCGTCCGGGGCTGGCGCGTCGCTGATCACGAAGGCCGAGATGCCCGTGAAAGGACCGGAGCTGGTCGGCTCGAAGCCGTAGACGAAGGTGCAGGTGCCGCCGGGCGCCAGCGTCTCGCCCTGGCAGGACTGCACGGCCGTGAACGGATCCTCGGGTGCACCGCCGCCGACCTGGATCGGGCCATACGGTACAGCGCCGGTGTTGGTGATCGTCACGACCTGCGTCGGCGCGGCCTGGCCGACCTCGACCTCACCGAAATCGAGGCTCGTCGGCGCCGCCGTGATCGGGCTGCCGGCAAGCGCCACGGACGACAGCGCGAACGCCACGAGGCTGGTGAAGGCGAGGCACGCGCGGCGGCGGCCGGAAGGCAACGTGGAGGTCATGCGGCGGACTCCTGAGGGAACGGAAGGGGCACCGGTGCGTTGCATGCGTGACCGGCAGGCGGGATACGCCATGCGCCGCGCCGATCGGACATCGCGTGCTCACCGCACTTCGGGAGCGGGGCCGCTTGCAGTAGAGTCGCGCCCGTCGCGGCGCGTGCGCCGACGCGGGCGCGGCCGTCGGGCCAGGCGCCTCACCTTCCGGCCGGGATCGCATGGCGAAGCTCTATTTCTACTATTCGGCGATGAACGCCGGAAAGACCACGACACTGCTGCAGAGCGCGTACAACTACCACGAGCGCGGCATGCGCACGCTCATCGTGACGCCGCGCCTGGACCATCGTGCCGGCGAAGGCGTGGTCGCCTCACGCATCGGCCTGCGCGCGAACGCGCAGCCGTTCGATCGCGCCGATGACCTGTTCGCGCTCGTCGAAGCCGACATCGCCGCGCGCGGTCCGCTCGACTGCGTGCTCGTGGACGAGGCGCAGTTCCTCGCCAAGGCACAGGTCTGGCAGCTCACCGACGTCGTCGACCGCCTGCGCATTCCCGTGCTCGCGTACGGCCTGCGCACCGACTTCCGCGGCGAGCTGTTCGAAGGCAGCCAGTACCTGCTCGCGTGGGCCGACAACCTCGACGAGATCAAGACGATCTGCCATACCGGCAGCAAGGCGACGATGGTCGTGCGCGTCGACGAACACGGTCGCGCCGTGACCGACGGCCCGCAGGTCGAGATCGGCGGCAACGACCGCTACGTGTCGGTGAGCCGCGCCGAGTACAAGAAGATCGTCGCCGGCGAAGGCCGCATCGAACTGCAGCAGTCCGTGCTGCCGCTGTGAGCGGCGCTCAGCGCTGGCAGCGCGGGCAGTAGAACGTCGAGCGCTGGCCGAGTTCGACGACGCGGATCGGCGTCGTGCAGACCCGGCACGGTTCGCCCGCGCGGCCGTAGACGAACAGTTCCTGCTCGAAGTATCCGGGTACGCCGTCGGGCGAGATGAAATCGCGCAGCGTCGTGCCGCCGCGCGTGATCGCGTAGGCGAGGATCGTGCGGATCGCGTCGGCGAGGCGCGCGTAGCGCTCGCGCGATACCGCACCGGCCGCGCGCGCGGGATGGATGCGCGCCGCGAACAGCGCTTCGGCCGCGTAGATGTTGCCGACTCCGACGACGACGGCCTGGTCCATGATGAACACCTTGACCGCGGCCTTGCGGTTGCGCGCCTCGCGCCACAGCAGGTCGCCGTCGAACGCGTCCGAGAGCGGCTCGGGACCGAGCGCGGCGAGCAGGTCGTGGGTCGTGCCGGCGGGTTGCCAGAGCAGGCAGCCGAAGCGGCGCGGATCGGTGTAGCGCAGGATCTTCCCGGAATCGAGCTGCCAGTCGTAGTGGTCGTGCAGCGCGGGGGCCACGTCGCGGTCGAGCACGCGCAGGCTGCCCGACATGCCGAGATGGATCAGCGCGCTGCCGGCTCCCGCGTGCACGAGGAGGTACTTCGCGCGGCGTTCGATCGCGTCGATGCGCTGTCCGGTCAGTTGCTCGCGGAGTTCTTCGGGAATCGGCCAGCGCAGGCGCGGCTGGCGGATCGCGAGCGACACGACGCGTCGGCCGACGAGGTGCGGGGCGATGCCGCGTCGCGTGGTCTCGACTTCGGGCAGTTCGGGCATGGCGGCGTCAGGGAGGCGAAGCGAGCAGGGCTTGCGCCTGCGCTTCGCCGAGCGCGTAGACGAGCGCGGGTTCGCCGCGGCGCGCGATGTAGGTGTCGCCCTCGCGGTCGAGGCGATAGCTCAGGCTGCTGCCGTCGGCGAGGTCGATGTCGATGCGCCGGCCGTTCGGCGAACCTTCGGCATCGCCGCGTGGCGCGACCTGCGCGGCGACCGTGTCGCGCCATGCGGCGGCGAGGTCGGGACGCGCGACGCCGTCGAGGCGCAACACCGTCACCTCGACGTCGCGTGGCACGAGGTGGCGGTCGAGTTCGTTCTCGGGCGCCGCGGCGAGCAGCGGGCTGAAGCGGTCCGGCACCATCGCGACGGTGTCCTCGAAGCGCACGTAGCGGTCGCCGCGCAACGCGTCGGTCAAACCGACGTCGAAGTGCAGCGCGGCGAGTTCGAGCGTGACCTGCGGCGGCGCGAGGCCGATGCGAGCGGGATCGAAGTCGGCGAGCGGACGACGCGAACGCACCGGCGACGCGGCGATCGCGACGAGGCGCGCGACCGCGGCATCGTCGGCGTCCATCGCGTAGGGAGTGGTCATGCGCCAGCGGCCCTTGCTGCGCTCGAACGTGCGCTCGCGGCACGGCGGCGCGCAACGCACGGCGACGCGATCGACCGACGAGGCATCGAGGCTGCCGCCGAGCGGCGGTTCGCGCGAGGCGACCTCGCCGTCGATCTGCCGCCATACGAGCACGCCGAGCACGGCGACGACGCCGGCGAGGACGAGGTTGGTGCGCGCGATGCGGCCCATCAGCGGCGGCGCCGCGCGCGCCATGTGACGAGGCCGATGATCGCGAGCAGCAGCGGCAACACGACGAGGAAGCCGACGCTGATCGCGGCGAGCGCGAGGTCCGACAGCGCGAGATGACGGTCCGGTGCGGCACGCTCGGGCACGTCGACGAGCGCGTCGTCCGCGAGCAGCCAGTCGAACACGCGTGCGCCGAACTCGCGATTGCCCGCATTGCCGAGGAAGCTGTTGGACAGGAAGTCGCCGTCGCCGATCATCGCGACGCGCTGCTCGCGGCCGCCCGGCTTCGGCGACAGGCGCGTCAGCGCGACGCCGAGGTCGAGCGGGCCGGCCGTCTCGCCGTCGGTGCCGTCGAAGCGCACGTTGCCGTCGGCTTCGCCGGGTTTCGGGATGTGGCCGACCTCGTTCCACGACTGCGTCGAGCTCTTGAGGAACGCCGCGAACGCCCATCGTGAGGGAATGCGCTGCGCGAGCGCGACCGGCTGCGGGAACAGCGTCGCGAGTTCGAAACCCTTGGTGAGCGCGTGCTCCGGATAGCGGTTGACCGCGACGAAGCTCGGGTCGCCGATGCCGAAGCTGCTGCTCGTGCCGTCGACGACGACACCGGGCAGCAGCTGCAGCGACAGGGCTTCGGCGAGTGCGTCGAGGCCGACACTTTCGTTCGGTTCGAGCAGCCACAGCAGGTTGCCGCCGCGCTCGACGTAGTCGACGAGTTCGGCGACATGCTGCGGCTGCAGCGCGACGCGCGGATTGGCGATCACGAGCAGGTCGACGTTGTCGGGCACGCGTGGCGTCGAGGCCAGCGACAGGTTCACCGCGCGGATGCCGCGTTCGTGCAGCGTCGTGTTGAACTGGCCGAGGTCGGCGTTGGCCATGCCGTCGGGACGGCGCTCGCCTTCGCCCTCGAGGAACGTCGCGATGCGCGCACGTTCGCGCGACAGGCGCAGCAGCGCGCTGCTGACGTCGGCTTCGGCGAGCACCTTCAGGCGCTCGCTGCGGCCCGCGTAGCGCAGGTCCATCTCGCCGTCGACCTGCACGCCGGCGGCGCGCGCCGCGCCGGGATCCTCGTCGGGATCGACGAACGTGAGGGCGAGATCGGGCTTGGCGCGGCGGTAGCGATCGAAGAAGCGCGCGATCGTCGTGCGCAGCTCGCCCTCGCGGCGCGCATACGACACGACCTCGACCGGGCCGTCGAGCGTCGCGAGCAGGCGCAGCGACGCCTCCGAAAGGCTCGAGCGCTGCGCGTGCGTGAGGTCGACGGTGAAGCGGTGGCGCGTGCTCAGGAAGCCCGCGAGCAGCACGATCGCGAGCAGCAGCACGAGATGGAGCAGGTTGCCGAAGCGCTCCTTCATGCGCGTGTCCGCAGCGTGTCGAGGCGCCGTGCCGCGAGCGCGAGAGCGAACGCGGACACCAGCACGTAGTAGGCGATCGCGACACTCGAAACGATGCCGCGCATGAAGGGTTCGAGGTGCGTGGACATCGCGAGCCAGTTCACGAGCGCGTTCTCGACGCCCTGGAAACGTGCGCCGAGGTCGAGCATCGCGAGCAGGCTGCCGGTGACCAGCGTCGCCGCGGCGGCCAGCGCCGGATGCGCGGTCCACGCCGAGCAGGCGATGCCGATCGCGGTCAGTGTGGCGGCCTGCAGCACGACGCCGAGCGTCGCCGCGGCGAGGCGGCCGAGATCGAGCGACGTGCCCGCGGACAGGCTCAGCGGCATCGCCACCGCGAGCGCGACGATGAGTACGACCAGCAACAGCGCGCCGAAGTACTTGCCGAGCACGATGCGCGTGCTGCCGACGCCGGCCGCGAGCAGCAGCGGCAGCGTATGCGCGCGGCGTTCGCCGGCGAGGCTCTGCATCGTCGCGAGCGGTACGAGCAGCAGCATGAGGTTCGACAGGCTCTGCAGCAGCGGCACCGCGATGAGTTCGGTGATGCCGGGTGCGCCCGGTGTCGAGGCGAGCTTGCCGGCGTGCTTCATGAACACGTCGACCGCGACGAGGAACTGCCACGCGAGCAGCGCGCCGACCAGCGCGAGCACGATCCACGCGAACGGCTGCACGAACTGGCGGCGCCACTCGTTGCGTGCGATGAGCAGGATCGCGCTCATGCGGCCTGGGCCTCGCTCTCGGCGATGCGCACGAAGATCGCCTCGAGCGCGTTCGCGTCGGCGCGCAGTTCCTGCAGCCCGAAGCCCTGCGCGGCGATCGCGGCGGCGAGGGCGGCCGTGTCGGCGCCGTCGTGCAGCGTCACGCGCCAGGTGTGCGCGTCGATCGTCGTGGCGCCCGCGACGATCGGGATCGCCTGCCAGTCGGCGACGGAGAGCACGCGCTCGACGCGTACGCGCAGGGCGGCGCCGTCGTCGAGCTCGGCGAGTGCGCCGGTGTGGCGCAGGCGGCCGCGGTGCAGGATCGCGACGTGGTCGCAGCAGGCCACGACGTCCGACAACACGTGCGTGGACAGCACGACGGCGTGGTCGGCACGCAGCGAGGCGACGAGTTCGCGCAGACGCAACGCCTGGACGGGATCGAGACCCGAGGCGGGTTCGTCGAGCACGATGAGGCGCGGCGCGTGCACGATGGCCTGGGCGAGCCCGACGCGCTGGCGGAAGCCTTTCGACAGCAGCCCGCAAAGGCGGCGGCGCACCTCGCCGAGATCGCAGCGCGCGATCGCGGTGTCGACGGCCGCATCGACGCCGCGGCGCGGCAGGCCGTGCAGGCGCGCGCAGAACGCGAGGTACTCGGCGACCGTGAGTTCGTTGTAGAGCGGCGGCTCTTCCGGAAGATGCCCGATGTCGCGCCGCGCGCGGCCGAGGTCGGCGTAGAGGTCGACGCCGTCGAGCGCGACCTCGCCCGAGGTCGGTGCGAGCATGCCGGCCATCATGCGCAGCGTGGTCGACTTGCCGGCGCCGTTCACGCCGAGCAGGCCGAGCACCTGGCCGCGATCCACGCCCAGCGTCAGGTCCTCGACGATCATGCGCCCGGACAGGCGACGGCTGGCGCGCGCCAGCGCGAGGACAGGGGAGGGAGGCGTCATAAGCCCGTGATTGTTCCGGCTGGGCGACGGCAGGGCAAGCCTGCTCCTCCCGGTCGATCCGCCGACCCTACGCGCACGTATGGCGAATGTGTGCGCAGTCCGATGATTCTGCGGGGTTTTCCCCACTTGTGACGCCGTTCTGGCGGCCCCACGAAGGGGGGCGTATAGTCATCGCTCGCTTAACCGGGACCCAACGCCGCTCATGCTCGACTCGCTCATCACGTTCGCCGCGCGCGGACTCTTCGCCGACGCGTCCTGGGGGACCTGGATCGCCTACTTCATCCTCGTCACGCAGCTGACGATCATGACGGTGACCCTGTACCTCCACCGCAGCCAGACGCACCGCGGCGTCGATTTCCACCCGGTCCTCGCGCACGGCTTCCGCCTGTGGTCGTGGCTCAGCACGGCGATGGTCACCAAGCAGTGGGTCGCGATCCACCGCAAGCACCACGCCAAGACCGAGACCGAGGAAGATCCGCACAGCCCGATGGTGCACGGCATCGACAAGGTGCTGTGGGACGGCGTCGACCTCTACCGCAAGTCCGCGCGCGAGATGTGCTCCAGCGACGAGCTCGAGAAGTACGGCCGCGGCACGCCCGACGACTGGATCGAGCGCGCCGTCTACGCGCGTGCGCCGTCGATGGGCCCGACCGTGCTGCTGTTCATCAACTTCGCGCTGTTCGGCGCGGTCGGCGTCGCGATCTGGGCGCTGCAGATGGTGTGGATCCCGTTCTGGGCCGCCGGCGTCGTCAATGGCCTCGGCCACTGGTGGGGCTACCGCAACTTCGAGAGCGCCGACACGTCGACGAACCTGTCGCCGTGGGGCCTCATCATCGGCGGCGAGGAGCTGCACAACAACCACCACGCGTTCCCGAGCTCGGCGAAGTTCTCGCTGCGCCGCTTCGAGTTCGACATCGGCTGGGCCGCGATCCGCGTGCTGCAGTTCTTCCGCCTCGCCAAGGTCATGCGCGTCGCGCCGACGCTCGACGTGCGTCCCAACATGAACCTGCCGGACGCCGAGACGATCAAGGCGCTCGTGTCGCACAAGTTCCACGTCATGAGCGACTACTTCAGCGGCGTCATCGTGCCTGCGCTGCGCGAGGATGCGGCGCAGGCCGGCGCGAGCCTCAAGGCGATGCCGCGCAAGCTGCGCAACGCGCTCGGCAGCGGCGGCCGCTGGCTCGATGCCGACGCGCGCGAGCGCATGGGCCAGTGGGTCAGCCAGGCGCCGACGGTCAAGACCGTCATGGAGTACCGCCACCGCCTGCACGAGATGCTCGAGAGCCGCAACGGCGACATGATGGAAGCCGTGCGCCAGTGGTGCCACGAGGCCGAGCAGACCGGCATCCGCGCGCTGCAGGACTTCGCCGCGCGCCTCAAGGGCTACCACCTGAGCGGTTCGCACGCCTGATGGTGATCGACTACCGGCATCACCCGCGAGGGGGATGCCGACGTGTCACGAAGAACCCGCCGCGAGGCGGGTTTTTTGTTTGCCATCGGGGCTCGACCCATGTCCGGCCTCTATGAGCTCGGAGGACGAACACTGGGGTCAGGTTCATTTGTCCGTGCATGTCGAACGAACAGCGCGGGGCTCATGGACAAATGAACCTGACCCCGGTTGTCGTGCACACTGGTGCTTCATGCAGGCACGGGGGCGCGCGTGATGACATCAGGATCCCGGTTGCTGATGCGTGCCGTCGCGATGATGTCGGTTTTCACGGCAGCGACACCTGCTTCGGCGTGGGAGGACACGCCGCTCGCGTGGGCGCCCGATGGTGCCATCACGGGTTTCCCGGAGCGGTTCAGGGCCGCGTCGATGACCGTGCGTTTTGCTGATCCGGGCAAAGGCATCGACGGCGTCGAGCTTTCGATCGCCGGGAAGCGCATCGTGTTTCCAAGGTGCCTGTTGAAGCGCCTTCCCGCCGAGAGCAGGCGCGATGTGCAGGTCAAGGGAGCATGGCACGACATTCCTGATCTCGAGCCGTCGCTCACGCTCGAGTTCTACTCACCGGCCAAGAGGGCGGACGGAGGGAGTGTGTCGGCGACGTATCTGTACTTCGGGCTCGAGAATGGAGCCCTCAGGCATGGCATGGAGTTCCATCGCTTCGGCGCAAGTGAGCTGCTGATATCAGAGGCCTGTTCGCGCGAGGTGAGCCAGGCAAGCACGCCGATGGAGTGAGGCGCCGCCGAAGTTACGCGCGGTGTGTCGGGGCCACGCGCGTGTGCGGCTGGAAGACTGGGGTCAGGTTCATTTGTCCGTGCGGGTTGCACGAATGGGGCGGGGCTCGGGGGCAATGAACCTCATTTTGCCGCCCCTGGTTGCCGCAGGGCCTTCCACGAAAAAGCCCGCCATGAAGGCGGGCTTTTTCGGATCAGGAGCTGGATCCCGGCCTGCGCCGGGATGAAGCATCGACGAAGCCACGCGCTGTGCGCATGGGGCGATGCTTCACTTGATCTTCGCTTCCTTGTAGGCCACGTGCTTGCGGACGACCGGATCATACTTCTTGATCTCGATCTTCTCGGGCGTGGTCTTCTTGTTCTTGTTCGTCGTGTAGAAATGGCCGGTGCCGGCCGAGGACACGAGGCGGATCTTGTCGCGCTTGGAAGCCATGGTCAGTTACTCCTCAGATCTTCTCGCCGCGCGCGCGCAGCTCGGCAACGACGACGTCGATGCCCTTCTTGTCGATCGTGCGCAGACCGTGGCTCGAAACCTTGAGCTTGATCCAGCGGTTCTCGCCGACGAGCCAGAAGCGGCGCTCGTGGAGGTTCGGCAGCCAGCGGCGGCGCGTCTTGTTGTTGGCGTGGGAAACACTGTTGCCGGACTGGAAACTCTTTCCGGTGACTTGGCATACCTTGGACATGCGAACCTCGTCGAATCGGGTGACCGACCTTGGCCAGGACGGAGACGGCCCAGCGGCGCGGAGCGCCATGCGGTGACTGGAGGAGCTTCGGGAAACCGGCGTGCCGAACCACATATCGGGTGACGCCGGCCTGCACGGGGCAGGCTCGGAACCGAAGCGAGCCGCGCTTTATAGCCGAACGGGCGCGTTCCCGCAAGCCGCGGCGCGGCTCAGCGCTCCTCGACGGCGGTGCGGCGCGAGCGCCGGATCAGCCAGGCGACGCCGCGCAGGTCGGCGATGCCGACCAGGGCGCGGTTGAGGTTGTTGTACTTGGACACGCCCTCGCCGCGCGGGCGGTGGTTGACCGGCACGCTGCGCACCTCCCAGCCGGCGCGCTGCATGAGCGCGGGCAGGTAGCGGTGCATGTGGTCGAAGTAGGGCAGGTCGAGGAAAGCCTCGCGCTCGAACAGCTTGATGCCGCAGCCGGTGTCGGGCGTGGCGTCGCGCAGCAGGCGCGAGCGGATCGCGTTGGCCCATTTCGAGGCCCAGCGCTTGCTGCCGCTGTCCTTGCGGTCGACGCGCCAGCCCGCGAACAGCTTGATCGTCGCGGCCGAGGCGTCGCGCATCGCGAGCAGCTTGGGGATGTCGGCCGGGTCGTTCTGGCCGTCGCCATCGAGCGTCGCGATCCACGGCGCGCGCGCGGCCTTGACGCCGTTGCGCACCGCCGTGCTCTGGCCGCTCTGGCTGACGTGGCGCAGCACGCGCAGCTCGGGGTGCATGGTGCGCTGGGCTTCGAGCACGGCCAGCGTGTCGTCGCTGCTGCGGTCGTCCACATAGACGACTTCGTAGTCGACGTGGTCGCGCAACGCCGCCGCGATCTCGGCGAGCAGCGGCGGCACGTTGCCGCGTTCGTTGAAGACGGGGACGACGACGGAAAGGACGGGCATGGGGCGATGGATCGGTCGGGTCAGCGCAGTTTTTCGAGCACGCCGTCGAGTTCGTCGACGCTGTGGTAGTGGATCACGAGCTTGCCGCGGCCGTTGCGGCCGTGGTTGATCGCGACGCGCGTGCACAGCTTCTCGGCGAGCTCGCGTTCGAGGGCCTGGATGTCGGCGTCGCGCGGTGCAGCGGCCTTCTTCTTCGCATCGGGGCGCGCCGGCATCGAACTCTGGCGCGCGGCGTCTTCGAGCTCGCGCACCGACCAGCCGTTGGCGACGGCCTGCGTGGCGAGGTCGATCGCGCGGTCGGCCGGCAACGTCAGCAGGGCGCGTGCGTGGCCCATGTCGAGCTTGCCGCGCTCGAGCAGTTCACGGATCGCTTCGGGCAGCTCGAGCAGGCGCAGCAGGTTGGACACCGCGGCGCGCGAGCGTCCGACGGCTTCGGCGGCCTGCTGATGGGTGAGGTCGAATTCCTCGATGAGGCGGGCAAGGGCCTGCGCCTCCTCGAGCGGCGAGAGGTCCTCGCGCTGGATGTTCTCGATCAGCGCGACGGCGACGACCGCGCGATCGTCGATCGTGCGCACGAGCGCCGGGATCTCGGACAGGCCCGCGAGCTGGGTGGCGCGCCAGCGGCGTTCGCCGGCGATCAGTTCGAAGCGGCCATCCGAGGCGGGGCGCACGATGACCGGCTCGATGACGCCCTGCGCGCGGATCGACGCGGCGAGTTCCTCGAGGCGCTCGGGATCGAACACCTGGCGCGGCTGGTACTTGCCCGCGACGATCGACGACACCGGCAGCGTGCGCAGCGTCTCCTCCTCGGCGGTCGGCGCGGCATCGGGCTCGCCGCCGCCGAGCAGCACGTCGAGGCCGCGACCGAGTCCGAGTCCACGTTTCTTCGTTGCCATCACGCGTGTTCCTGGCTGGCGACCGGCGCGGTCGGTGCGCGTTCGCGACGCAGCATCTCGCCGGCGAGGCCGAGGTAGGCGATCGCGCCGCGCGACTCGCGGTCGTAGAGGTTGATCGGCTTGCCGTGGCTCGGAGCCTCGGCGAGCCGGATGTTGCGCGGGATCACCGAGCGCAGCACCTTGTCGCCGAAGTGCTTGACCAGCTGCGCGGAGACCTCGTTGCTGAGGTTGTTGCGCACGTCGTACATGGTGCGCAGCAGGCCCTCGACCTCGATCTGCGGATTGAGCCGCTGGCGCACGGCCTTGATCGTGTCGAGCAGGCTCGACAGGCCTTCGAGCGCGAAGTACTCGCACTGCATCGGGATCAGCACGCCGTGCGCGGCGGTCAGCGCATTGAGCGTGAGCAGGTGCAACGAGGGCGGGCAGTCGATGAGGATGGTGTGGTAGCGGCCCTCGACCTTGGCGAGCTGCTCCTTGAGCCGCGTCTCGCGGGCGAGCGCGTCCATGAGCTTGATCTCGGCCGCGGTCAGGTCGCCGCTGCCGGGCAGCAGGTCGAAGCCGCCTTCGGTGGTGACGATGGCCTGCTCGAGCGTGGCCTCCTCGAGCAGCACGTCGCAGCCGTTCGGCTTGGCATTGCGCTTGTCGATGCCGGCGGCCATCGTCGCGTTGCCCTGCGGATCGAGGTCGACGAGCAGCACGCGGCGGCGCGTCTCGGCGAGCGCCGCGGCGAGGTTGACGGCCGTCGTGGTCTTGCCCACGCCGCCCTTCTGGTTGGCGATCGCGATGATGCGCGTCATGGCTGCACGGTCCCTGCCGCCGCGGCGTCGCGGCGGCGTCTGATGATCACCACGTGGCGCTCGGCATCGAGGCCGGGCACGTCGAGGCGGTGGATGTCCTCGACCACGAAGCCGGCGGGCACGCCGTCGAGTTCGTCCTGCGGGAAGCGTCCCTTGAGCGCGAGCCAGCGGCCCTCGGGCGCGAGCAGGTGGCCGCCCCAGTCGAGCATGTCCGCCAGTGTCGCGAAAGCACGGGCGGTGATGCAATCGAATTCGCCGGTGACCGCCTCGACGCGCGACTCGGCGACGCGCGCCTCGCGCAGGCCGAGGCGGCGCAGCGCCTCGCGCAGGAAGCGGGTCTTCTTGCCGTTCGAGTCGACCAGCAGCACATCCTCGTACGGCCGCGCGAGCGCGAGCGGGATGCCGGGCAGGCCCGGGCCGGTGCCGAGGTCGGCGAGGCGCGCGCCCTCGGCGTAGGGCAGCACGGCCAGCGAATCGACGAGGTGGCGCGTGACCATCTCGGCCGGATCGCGCACGGCGGTCAGGTTGTACGCGGCGTTCCAGCGCACGAGCAGGTCGACATAATCGAGCAACCGCTCGACGGTCGTGTCGGGAAGTGACAGGGACAGCGCGGCGAGGCCCGCGTCGAGCCGCCGTCGCAGCGGTTCGCGCTCAGACATGGGGCGCCCGGAAACGAAAGGGGCGCCAAGTATCGGGGCGTGCGGCGGTCAAATCCAGCCGAAGGACGGCTCAGGCCGCCTTGCGCAGCTCGATGCGGGTGACCAGCAGGCCGCTGTCGCGGACCTCGGCGTTGAGCTGCTGCTTGAGCCACTGGCGGCGTTCGGCGGTCTCGACCGGCAGTGCGGGGCTGCGCATCAGCGTCGCCGCGTGCTCGCGCAGCAGGCCGTCGACCGACTCGATCACGACGTCGGCGCGCTCGGGCTCGAGCACCTGGAAGAACACGGAACCCTGCAGCGGCTCGCCGGCATGCGAGGCGCCTTCGATCGGCAGTGCGGTGCCGGTGAGGCTGATCTTGTGCGACACGCGCTCGATGAGCGGCATGACGAAGTGCGTACCGGCGCCGAGCATGCGCACGTGGCCGCCCGGGCGGCGCATCGAATACACCTTGCCTTCGGGGATGCGGCGGATCGAAGCGAGGGCGAGACCCGCGCCGGCGACCAGCATGAGGACGATCATCGAGGACGACATTTCCTTGGCCTGCAAGAGGTTATCCAAACAACCTCAGGTTGAGCATAACAAATGGGGCGCGTCACTGGAATAACGCATGCTTAACATTCTCGCGCCGTGGGGACGAATCGTTCCTGAACGGCGTCACACTTTCCTTACGTCAAATGACGGTTTTTCCTGTCATCACGCCCAAGCAAGGCGCGTGCCCGGCGCGGCCGTGGCGTAGGCTTGCCGGCTGTCCCACCGATGGATCCCTTCATGCGCCGACTCTTCCTGCTGTCCCTTGCCGCGTGTTTCGCCACGTCGGTCATGGCGGACGATGCTGCTCCGACGAAACGTCCGATCGAGGCCGCGCGTCTGGCGAAACATGTCCGCACGCTGGCATCGGATGCCTTCGAGGGACGCGCGCCGGCGACGCCCGGCGAGGACAAGACGATCGCCTACCTCTCCGACGAGTTCGCGAAGGCCGGCCTCGTGCCGGGCGGGCCCGGCGGGAAGTGGACCCAGGATGTCCCCGTGGTGCGCTCGCGCATCGATGGTGCGGTCGACGTCGCCTTCACGTACGGCAAGGAGCGTCGCACCCTCGTGCAGGGCGACGACATCGTCGTGCAGACCCTCAATCCCGCGCCGCGCGTCGACGTCGCCGATGCGCCGCTCGTGTTCGTCGGTTACGGCGTGCACGCCCCCCAGCTCGGCTGGGACGACTACAAGGGCGTCGACCTCAAGGGCAAGGTCGCCGTCGTGCTCATCAACGATCCCGACTTCGAGACGCCCGAACCGGGCGCGTTCGAAGGACGCGCGCTGACCTATTACGGCCGCTGGTCGTACAAGTACGAGGAAGCCGCGCGACGCGGCGCGACCGGCGTGCTGATCGTGCACGAGACCGCGCCGGCTGCGTACGGCTGGGCGACCGTGCGCAACGGCGGCATCGCGCCGCTGTTCGACAACGAGCGCAAGGATGCCGCGACGGCACACGTGCGCGTGCGAGGCTGGATGCAGCGCGACACCGCGAAGGAGCTCTTCGCGCGCTCGGGCCTCGATTTCGAGGCGCAGAAGCGGCACGCGCAGCGCAAGGATTTCACGCCCGTCGTGCTCGACGGCGCGCGCTTCTCGGCCGCGTTCGCGGTGGCGCGCGATCGTGTGGTCACGCGCAACGTGATCGCGAAGCTCGAAGGTGCGAAGCGCCCGGGCGAGGCGGTCATCTACGGTGGCCACTGGGATGCTTACGGCATCGGCAAGCCCGATGCGAAAGGCGACACGATCCATCGTGGTGCCGTCGACAACGCGACGGCGCTCGCGGCGATGCTCGAACTCGCACGCGTGTTCGCCGCGGGGCCGCGCCCCGAGCGCACGCTGCTGTTCTTCGCGCCGACCGCCGAGGAGCGCGGCCTGCTCGGCGCCTACCACTACGTCGCGCATCCGGTGATCCCGCTCGAGAAGACGGCGGCCTTCCTCAACATCGAGATGCTGAGTCCGGACGGCCCGACGCACGACATCGCCTCGTGGGGCAACGGTCGCGTCTCGCTCGAGCACGACCTCGCGCGCGCCGCCGCCGCGCGCGATCGCCGCTACGCGCAGGATCCGAACGTCGAGGCCGGCTTCTTCTTCCGCGCCGACCATTTCCCGTTCGCACGCGCCGGCGTGCCCGCGATCACGATCGGCCCGGGCATCGACAAGGTCGTCGGCGGCGAAGCCGCCGGCAAGGCCGCGCGCGCGAAGTACTTCGCCGATCGCTACCACCAGCCCGCCGACGCGTTCGACGACAGCTGGGACATGGGCGCGCAGGCCGCCGACGTCGAACTGCTGCGCGACCTCGGCGCCTCGATCGCCGACTCGTCGGCGTGGCCGTACTGGCTCGAAGGCTCGGACTACAAGGCGATCCGCGTGAAGTCGGACACGCAGCGCAAGTGAGGAGCGCCTAGCGCTCCGCGCGTCGCCTCGCCCCAGCGATCGACGCGGCGGTTATCGGAACGGATGAGCACGATGGACCTGACCTCACGTTCACGCGGCTGCCTGCTCGGCGGCGCAGTCGGCGATGCGCTCGGCGCGCCGGTCGAGTTCATGAGCCTCGAGCGCATCCGCGCCACGTTCGGCGCACACGGCATCGTCGACTTCGCGCCTGCATACGGAAAGCTCGGCGCGATCACCGACGACACGCAGATGACGCTGTTCACGGTCGAGGGCGTGTTGCGTGGCTGGGCGCGTGGTTCGCTCAAGGGCATCGGCAACCTGCCGCACATGGTGTGGCTGGCCTACCGGCGCTGGCTGTCGACCCAGGGAGAGGCGCGCGCGCCCTCCGACGACACCGGTTGGCTGATCGCGCAGCGTGACCTGCATGCCGCGCGTGCGCCGGGCGTCACCTGCCTGTCGGCGCTGCGCGAGCCGTACCACGAGGGTGGTCCGCGCAACGACAGCAAGGGTTGCGGCGGCGTGATGCGCACGGCACCGATCGGCGTGATGCACGGTGCTGAGCATGCGTTCGCATTCGGCAACGCATGCGCCGCGCTGACGCACGGCCATCCCACGGGGCAGTTGCCGGCCGGAATGCTCGCGGCGATCGTCGCGCACCTCGTCGAAGGAGTGGATCTGGGCGCCGCGCTGGACCGCGCCGAGCAGCAGCTGGTCACGTTCGACGACCATGCCGAGACGCTTGCCGCCGTGCGTCTCGCGCGCGAGCTCGCACCAGGTTCCTTGCCGAGCGACGAGGCGATCCGGCGGCTCGGGCAGGGCTGGATCGCCGAGGAGGCGCTCGCGATCGCGATCTATTGCGCGCTCGTCGCGCCGACGTTCGAGGCGGCGCTGATCCTCGCGGTCAACCACGACGGCGACAGCGACTCGACCGGTTCGATCGCGGGGCAGATCCTCGGTGCCTGGCACGGCCCGGGCGTGATCCCGGCACGATGGCTCGAGGCGCTGGAACTGCTCGAGGTGATCACGCAGCTCGCCGACGATCTCGCCGGCGTGCGCCGTCTCGACTTCCATGCACACGGCGCCGATGTCGAGGCGTTCCTCGAGCGTTACCCGCCGTACTGAATCGCGTGATGCACGGCGGTGGTCGCCGCCGTGCGTCGCCGCGCCGACCTCAGGGCTTGAGGCGGCGCTCGAACAGCTTCCAGATGCGCTTGTACTCGTCGTACCACGCGTCGGCGTGGACGAAGCCGTGGCGCTCGAGCGGGTAGCCGGCCAGTTCGAAATCGTCCTTGCGCAGCTCGACGAGGCGCTGGTACAGGCGCACCGAATCCTGGAACAGCACGTTGTCGTCGATCATGCCGTGGGCGATGAGCAGGCCGCCTTCGAGGCCTTCGGCGTACTCGATCGGCGACGAGCGCTCGTAGGCGATCGGATCGTCCTGCGGCGTGTTGAGGATGTTCGATGTATAGCCGTGGTTGTACGAGGTCCAGTCGGTGACCGGGCGCAGCGCCGCGCCGGCCGAGAACACCTTCGGTTCACGGAACATCGCCATGAGCGTCATGAAGCCGCCGTACGAGCCGCCGTAGACGCCCACGCGCGCCGGGTCGACGCCGTGTTCGGCGGCGAGCCACTTCACGCCGTCGACGAGGTCCTCGAGTTCCGGGTGGCCCATCTGGCGGTAGATCGCGGTGCGCCAGTCGCGGCCGTAGCCGGCCGAGGCGCGGTAATCCATGTCGAGCACGACATAGCCCTGCTCGGTGAGCATGTTGTGGAACATCTGCTCGCGGAAGTAGTTCGGGTAGCCGAGCTCGGTGTTCTGCAGGTAGCCGGCGCCGTGCACGAACAGCACGGCCGGGTACTTCTTCGACGGATCGAAATCCGCGGGCTTGTAGAGCTTCGACCAGACCGGCTTCTTCTGGTGCGACGACGGCACGCCGACGATCTCGAGCTTCGGCCACGTGAGCGCCTTGTACTCGGGCGTGCGCGTGTCGGTGAGCACGCGCGCGCTGCCGCCGCCGTCGACCGGATGCACGGCGAGCTGCGACGGCACGTACGAGGTCGACTGCAGCACGGCCAGCGAGCGGCCGTCCGGCGACAGCGCGAAATCGTCGAGGCCCTGCACGCGGGTCACGCGCTCGAGCGCGCCGCCGCTCGTCGCGACGCGGTAGACGTCGTAGGCATACGGCGCCTCGGCATTCGAGCGCACGTAGAACCAGCGGCCGTCCGGCGACTCGACCGGATCGGAGATCTCGAACGCGCCCGAGGTCAGCGCCTTCGCCTTCGCGCCGGGCGCCTTGACGTAGAGGTGCGAGTAGCCGCTCTCCTCGGACAGGTACCACAGCGTGCGGCTGTCGCGCGTCCAGCCGAAGGTGTTGAAGCTCCAGTTGATCCAGGCCTCGTCGGTCAGGCGGTGCTGGGTGACGAGCGCCTTCTTGGCGAAGTCGACCGTGGTGATCCAGCGGTCCTTGTTGTCGATCGACTCGAGCTGCACGGCGACCTCGCGGCCATCGGGCGCCCACTCGACGTCCATGACCAGCAGCGCGCGCTCGGCCTTGGCGTCCTTCTTGTCCTTCTTCGCGTCGGCGTCCTTCTTCGACGCGGTGTCCTTCGTACCGGCGGACTTTTCCGCGGCCTCGCGCTTCTTCGCGTTCTCGGCGCGTACCTTGGCCAGCGGGTCGTCACCGATGCCCGGAAGCGTCGCGTAAGCCAGCTTGGCCTGCGTGTGTGCGGTGAGGTCGAGCAGCCAAAGCGTATGCGGTGCCGGCGCATTGCGGCCGACGCGGACGCGCTCGTCTTCTTGCTCCTCGTAACCGGATTCGGTCACGTAGCGCTGCAGCTTGGCGACGTGGCCGGCCTCGTAGCCCTTCGGTGCGGTCGCGAGCAGCAGGTGGCGGCCGTCCGGCGAGAGCCAGCTGCGCTGCACGCGCACGTCGTCGCCGAGGAAGAACGGCAGCGGTGCACGCGTCGGATCACCCTTCTGGTAGGCCTCCTCGTTGGCCTTCTTCGCCTCGCGGTCGGCCTTGAGCGTGCGCAGTGTCGAGAACAGGCGCAGCTGCAGTTCGCCGAGGTCGTCGGGTTTCTTCGCGTCGGGATCCTTCTCGGTGCGCACGATCGCCGCCGGGCCGGATACGCCTGCGGCGAAGTCGTGCACGTACCAGTCGCTGCCCGAGCGGTACTGCAGGGCACGGCCGTCGGCCGAGAACTGCGGCGCGGCTTCGGGCTGCGGTGTCTTCGTGACCTGCAGCAGGCGTCCGCTGGCGAGGTCGCGTACGAACACGTCGCCGTTGCGCACGAAAGCGGCACGCTTGCGCTGCGCATCGAACACCGCGCCGGACGCGTCGGCATCGGCCATCGCAGCCGGTTCGACGACGGCGTCGCCGCTGCCGTCGGGTGCGATGCGGCGCAGGTCGCGGATCGTCGAACCGTTGCGCTTGAGCGCGTAGTAGATCGTCTTGCCGTCGGCACTCCAGTACGGGGTTTCGACGGGAGGTCCGATCCAGTCGGGATCGGCCATCGCCTGTTCGAGCGTCACGGCGTGGGCCGGCGCGGCGACGAAGCCGAGCAGCGCGACGGCTGCGGCGAGAGCGAGACGATGCATCGGTGGCGACTCCCCAGGCGCGAAAACACCAAGCATACCCGCTGCCACCGGCCCGCCCCATGCGCCGGAAGTCAGCGCTGCGCTTGGCATTCCCGCATCGATCGTGCAGCCTTGCGGTTTTTCCGGGGAGCACCTCGATGACCTTGCCCTGCGTGGAAGCGACCACGGGCGATGCCCCGCGCTGGTCGATCGTCTGGCTGCACGGCCTCGGCGCCGACGGCCACGATTTCGAGCCGATCGTGCCCGAGCTCGTCGCACGCGGATGGCCGCCGATCCGCTTCGTGTTCCCGCACGCCCCCGTGCGTCCCGTCACCGTCAACGGCGGCGTGCCGATGCGCGCGTGGTACGACATTACGGGCCGGGACATCGCCGACAAGCAGGACGAACCCGGCATCCGCACGTCGATCACCCAGGTCGAGGCGCTGATCGCACGCGAGGCCGAGCGTGGCGTGCCGGCGTCGAACGTCATTCTCGCGGGGTTCTCGCAGGGGGCCGCGATCGCGCTGTCGGCCGGCCTGCGCCACGCCGAGCGGCTCGGCGGCATCGTCGCGCTGTCGGGCTATCTCCCGCTGCATCTCAAGCTGCCGGCCGAACGCGCCGCCGCCAATGCCGACGTGCCGGTCTTCATCGGCCACGGCAGCGCCGATCCGGTGGTGCCGCAGGCGCTCGGTCTCATGACCCGCGACCTGCTGCGCGATCTCGGCTACCGGCCCGACTGGCACAGCTACCCGATGGCCCACCAGGTCTGCGCCGAGGAGATCGCCGATCTGCGCGGCTGGCTCACGCAACGCTTCGCCGGCTGATCCTCGCGTGCGGCATACTCGCCGCGGTCGCGCAGGCAAGGAGGGGGCGATGGGCGAGGTCGCCGGGCAACGCTGGTTGCCGCGGTTCTGCAGTGCGCCGACGCTGTTCGCGGTCATGGTCGTGGCCGAGCTCGTCGTGCTCGTGCTCGCACTCGCGCCGCACGCCCCCGAGCAGGACGACGGGCTCCGCCAGCTCGGCATCGCGAGCGTGTTCGTGCAGTGGCTGGCCCTGCTCAATGCCGTCGTGCTGTGCTCGCTGCGCGACGTACTCGAGCGCTGGTCCGCGCGCGTCGGCTTCACGATCGCGTGGCTGCTCGCGATCGCCACGACGGCGCTCGGCAGTGCGGCGGTCCACTCGATCGACCAGGCGCTCGGGCTCGGGCTTTCGGCACCGGGCAGCGTGCTGCGCTTCGCGGTGCGCAATGCCGCGATCTGTGCGCTGATCGCGGCGGCGCTGCTGCGCTACCTCTACGTGCGCGAGCTCTGGCAGGAGCGTGTGCGTGCCGCCGCGAAGGCGCAGGTCGACGCCTTGCAGGCGCGCATCCGGCCGCACTTCCTGTTCAACAGCATGAACACGATCGCGAGCCTCATCCGCACGCGTCCGGCCGAGGCCGAGCGCACGGTCGAGGATCTCTCCGACCTGTTCCGCGCCGCGCTCGGCGCACGCGAGGCGATGGGGACGCTCGGCGAGGAGCTCGATCTCGTGGGTCACTACCTGCGCATCGAAGGTCTGCGCCTCGGCGACCGTCTCGAGGTCGCGATGGACACGGCGACGCTGCCGCGCGAGCTGCCGTTGCCGCCGTTGCTGCTGCAGCCGCTCGTCGAGAACGCGGTCTACCACGGCATCCAGCGCCTGCCCGCAGGTGGACTCGTCGAGGTGTCCGGACGGCGTGGGGCAGGGTTCGTCGAGATCGTCGTGCGCAATCCGTGCCCCGAGGATGCGGCACAACCTCGCAACGCGCATGCGCTGGCCAGTGTGCGTGCACGCATCGAGTACCATTTCGGAGCCCGTGGTGCGCTCGTCGTCGAGCCCGCGCGGGGTTCCTTCACCGTGACCGTGCGCCTGCCTGTCGAGGAGCGTCCATGAAAGCCGTCGTCGTCGATGACGAACCGCTCGCGCGCGAACGCATGCGTGCGCTGCTTGCCGGCATCGGCGATGTCGACGTCGTCGGCGAGGCCGGTGACGGCGTCGCCGCACTCGGCTTGATCGAACGCACCGGTGCGGACCTGGTCCTGCTCGACATCCGCATGCCGGGCATGGACGGGCTCGAGGTCGCGCGCCATCTCGCCTCGTTCGAGGCCGCACCCGCCATCATCTTCTGTACCGCCTACGACGACCACGCGCTCGCCGCGTTCGACGCGAACGCGGTCGACTACCTGCTCAAGCCCGTGCGTGCCGAGCGCCTCGGCAATGCCGTCGCACGCGCGAGGCGCTTCTCTCACGACGCGTTGCGTGCGCTCGACGCGACGCCCTCCGCGACTGCCGACGCACCGCGCCAGCGCAGCCATCTGTGCGCACGCGTGCGCGGCAACCTCGTGCTCGTGCCCGTGGCCGAGATCGACTACCTGCTCGCCGAAGACAAATACGTGAACGTCCACTACGCCGGCAACGACGTGCTCATCGAAGAGCCGCTCAAGGCCATCGAAACCGAATTCGGGGAGCGTTTCGTGCGCATCCACCGCAACTGCCTCGTCGCCCTCGACCGCCTCGCGGGTCTCTCGCGCACGACCGACGGACGCGTGTTCGCGAAGCTCGAGCGCGTGTCCGAACCGCTCGAGGTGAGCAGGCGCAACCTGCCGGGGCTGCGCAAGCTGGTGCGCTCGCTGTGAGGCGCCTGCGCATCGCCACGCGGCAGAGCGCCCTCGCGCTGTGGCAGGCCGAGCACGTCGCCACGCTGCTGCGCGCGGCGCACGCGGGGCTCGAGGTCGAGCTCGTCCCGATGACCACGCGCGGCGACCGCATCCTCGACCGCCCGCTCGCCGCGATCGGTGGCAAGGGGCTGTTCCTCAAGGAGCTCGAGGTCGCGATGCTCGAAGGGCAGGCCGACATCGCCGTGCACTCGTACAAGGACGTGCCGATGGCACTCGAGCCGGGTTTCGCGATCGGTGCCGTGCTCGAACGCGCCGACGCGGCCGATGCGTTCGTGAGCAACGCCTGGGAGCGGCTCGACCAGTTGCCCGAAGGCGCCCGTGTCGGCACCTCGTCGCTGCGGCGCCAGGCCCAGTTGCGCGCGTTGCGTCCCGATCTTCGTCTCGCCGACCTGCGCGGCAACGTCAACACGCGCCTCGCGCGGCTGGATGCCGACGAGTACGACGCGATCATCCTCGCCTGCGCGGGCCTCGACCGCCTCGCGCTCGGCGCGCGCATCCGTTCGCGCCTCGTCGCGCCGGACTGGCTGCCTGCCGTGGCGCAGGGCGCGATCGCGATCGAGCAGCGCTTCGGTGACGCGGTGGTCGCGGAACTGCTCGCACCGCTCGACGACGCCGACACGCGACGCTGCGTCGAAACCGAGCGCGCGATGAACCTGCGGCTGCACGGGTCCTGCCACGTCCCCGTGGCGGGCTACTGCGTGGAGACCGAGACCGGCCTGCTGCTCTACGGCATGGTCGGCGACGCCTCGACCGGTCGGCTCGTGCGCGCCGAGGCCGAGGCGATCGGCGACGATGGCGGCGAGGCGCTCGGCCACGAGGTCGCCGCGATGCTCATGGCGCGTGGTGCGGGCGAGATCCTCGCCGCGCACTGAGGTCGGCCGATACCGGAAACGACGACGGGGCCTCGGGGGCCCCGTCGTGGTCACGCCTCGTGTCGCGGCGATACGGCGATCAGAACTTGTAGACGAGGTTGGTCGTCAGCAGCTTGTCGGTCTTCTCGGTGCCGACGAGCACGTCGGTGTTGTGGCGCACCTGGAATCCCATCTTGAGTGCGAGCTTGCTGTTCATGCTGACGGCGAGGCCGGCGTCGTTCTGCACGAACGTGTTGTCCGAGCCCGCTTCGACGAGCGTGATGTTCTCGAACGCGGTGGTCGGCGTGAACTGGTGCTTGAACGAGATCAGGCCACGACCGACCGCCTGGCCGTCGGCGTCCGGATCGATCGTGGTCGGCACGGGCGGCTCGCCGACGTTCTCGATGTACGGGCGCTTCTGCGTGCGGCGGTAACCGGGGCCGACTTCCATCGACAGTTCGGTGCGCTCGTTCTTGATCGCCGTGTAGCCGTAGCCGAGCGACACGATCGACTGGTACTCGTAGGTCGAGAAGTCGTCGTTCTCGTAACGCGCCGCACCGACGATGTAGCTGCGCTCGTCGAGCTTGTAGCCCGACGACACGCCTACGTCGTAGCGGTTGGCCGTGATGTCGTAGGTGTCGTTGACCTCACCCTTGCTGCGCAGCGCGTTGACGTAGAAGTTGTGCTTCCAGATCTCGTCTTCCTTCTTGAACTGCAGCTTGGCGTTGAGGTTCTCGGACTTGGTGTTGCCGCGGGTCAGCGCGAAGCCGAGCTCACCGCTGCCCGACCAGGATCCGTCGTTGGGTGCCTGCTGCGCCGATGCGGCGAGCGGGGCGGCGGCGAGCAGGGCGCACGCCAAAAGGGGGATCGTCTTCATCGGATGTCCTCTTGTTCTGTCGTCGGAGCGCGCACGCGCACTCGTGCTGCGGTGCAACGCGCGAAAGGTACCGTTCAGGTTTGCAACGGGGAGTGAACGTCGCGGCGGCGGCGTCGCTCGATGCCGGATGGCGTCGGAAGGCGTCGTGAAGCGCCGTGACACGCCCGATCCCGGCGGACCAGTCGCATGTCCCGGGGCGACGGTTGTTGCAGGGTCCTCGCGTGGAGCGTCGGCATGCGGCGTGGCAGGTCGGCCGCGGGAGTCTGTCGCGCCGCGCGTGCGCGAGCGGCCGGGCGCCTTGCCGTGGGGCGGTCGGCGTTCGGCTCGCGCGCCGTCAGGACGGAAAGCGGAACGAGAACGTCTCGCGCACGATCTCGCGCTGCCAGACGACGAGGTCGGGGGGTTGCAGCACGAGGTTCCAGGTCTGCTTGTGGTCGCGGTAGGCGCGTGTCGCCGCGCGGAATACGCACGGATGCATGAGGGCGACACAGAAGCCGCCCGCGTGGCGGACCGAGGCGTAGCGGATCGCCTCGGCGCCTGCGTCACGCGCGGTCGATGCGAACGCCTGCGTACGCGTGTAGTCGACGGGATCCATCCAGGCCTCGCGGTCGGCGAGAAGCGGAGGCTCCGTGAGATCGAGCATGCGTTCGGTCACGGCATGGAATTCGAACAGCGTCAGCGCGACCGACGTGGGCCGTTCGCGCAGGCCTTCGCTGTCGAGCCAGAAGCGCAGGCGCCAGTAGCCCGACTCCGCGCAGGCCGTCTCGCGGTCCTCGCCGCCGTAGAACACGCCGGGATCGGTGCGGCGACGGAAGCGCGAGCCGCCCGGCTGCGGCCAGTAGCGGAACGGCGTCGCGAGCAGCCAGTGCAGGCCCTCGGCTTCGGGAGGCAGGCGTGGCTTGGCCTCGTCGAGGATGTCCTCGAGCACGGCCTGATCGGTCAGCGAGCCGCGCGCGAGCTGCATCGTCGCGACGGCGTGCTGGGCTTCGACCGCCCGCCAGCCGCTGCGACGCCAGTCGCGCCACTCAGACGCGAGCGCGGTGGGCGTCCAGGTATTCGCAGGCATGCAACAGGCCTTCGACGCGGCGGATCGCCTTGATCGGCGTCTCGTCGCCGAGCGCGCGGTTCGGCGAACGCAACCACTCGCGGGCGAGTTCGTCGTTGCCACCGACGAGCGAGGCGAGCGAACGGTACAGGCGCACGAGATGCGTGGACAGCTCCCATTCCTTGCCGCCCTCGCGCAAGGCGAGCTTGCCGTTGAGCAGGCGCGAGGCGCTGGGCTGGCTGGTCCCGATGATGTGGCGCAGGTCGGTCGAGCCGAGTTCGAGGCGGCGCGCGGTTTCGACGACGGCCTGGGTCAGCACGCGTGCGCGCGTGTTCTCGACGGGGTGTCCGGTGGTGGTGGCGATTTCGAGCATCGCGTCCTCCTGATGTCGCTCGATTTTATTCCTGTGAATGAAATCATTCAATGGCCGATCCCGTGAATGGACCCTGATTCCGCTGCGCAGGCGATGTGAACCCTCCGGTTCCGATGCCTTTCCGCATGGGAGGGGACGACACCCGCGATGCAGGCGGCGCGCCGAGGCGATGGCCGGTGGACATGCATCGGACGCATGCGGGGATATGCCACACTCGCGCGTCGATCGCCGTCTCCCTCACGCAGCGCCCATGGACCGTTACGAGCGCATCCTCACCCTTCACCGCATCCTCAAGTCCGCCCGCTATCCGGTCGCGCACACGCGCATCCAGGACGAACTCGGCTGTTCGCGCGCCACGATGTACCGGGACATCGCGTTCCTGCGCGATGCGCTCGGCGCGCCGATCGAGAGCGATCCCGACAACGCCGCGATCCGCTACGCCGCCGACGAGGGCGACCGCTTCGAGCTGCCTGGCCTCTGGCTGACCAGCGAGGAGCTCGCCGCGCTGCTCGCGCTCAACGAACTGCTCGGGCGTTCCGATCCGGGCATCCTGGCCGGTGCGCTCGCACCGTTCCGCGCGCGCATCGAGAGCCTGCTGTCGGATCAGGCCAGCGGTCGCGCGCTGCCGGTCGATCGCATCCGCGTCATCGCGAGTGCGGCACGCACGCTCGACCAGGCCGTGTTCCGCGCCGTGGCCGGCACGCTCGTCAACCGCAAGCGCCTGCGCTTCGAGTACCGCGCGCGCACGACCGATTCGCTGACCACACGCGAAGTCTCGCCGCAGCGCCTCACGCACTACCGCGACAACTGGTACCTCGACGCCTGGGATCACGGCCGCGAGGCGCTGCGCAGCTTCGCGCTCGACCGCATGCGTTCGACGCACGCGATCGATGCCGATGCGCTCGACCGCGACGTCGCCGAGCTCGACAACCATCTCGCCTCGAGCTACGGCATCTTCTCGGGCGCGCCGAAGGCCTGGGCGACGCTGCGTTTCTCCGAGCACGCCTCGCGCTGGGTCGCCGACGAGCAATGGCATTCGCAGCAGCAGGGCCAGTGGCTGCCCGACGGCCGCTACGAGCTCAAGGTGCCCTACAGCAATTCGCGCGAGCTGCTCATGGACGTGCTCAAGTACGGTCCCGATGCCGAGGTCGTCGCACCCGTGTCGCTGCGCGAGGAGATGCGCATCCTGCTGCAGCTCGCGATCGGCTCGTACCAGGGCGCGGCGTGACGCCGGCGCGCGCAGGCCTGCCGTGATCGCGGAGACCACCGCCGTGCACGACGATCCGCTGCGTCCCGCGCAGCTCTCGCTCGTGCTCGGTTCGGGCGGCGCGCGCGGTTACGCGCACATCGGCGTCATCGAGGAACTGCTCGCGCAGGGCTTCGACATCCGCTCGATCGCAGGCAGTTCGATGGGCGCGCTGATCGGCGGCGTCTACGCCGCCGGCAAGCTCGAGGCCTACCGCAACTGGGTCAAGCCGCTCGCGCGCCTGGACGTGTTCCGCCTCGTCGACTGGACGCTCAGCGGCGGCGGCTTCATCAAGGGCGACCGCATCATCGGCGTCATGCGCGAACTGATCGGCGACATCGACATCGAGGAGCTGCCGGTCAGCTTCACGGCCGTCGCGGTCGATCTCGATGCGCAGCGCGAGGTGTGGTTCTCGCGCGGGCCGCTGTTCGACGCGATCCGTGCCTCGATCGCTATCCCGACGATCTTCCGTCCGCATCACTACCAGGGCCGCCTGCTCGTCGACGGCGGCCTGCTCAATCCGCTGCCGGTGTCGCCGACCCTGCGCGACCTCACCGACGCGACGATCGCGGTCGACGTCAATGGTCCCGCCGAGCCGATCGGCAGTGCCGAGCCCGCGGCGTCGGGCGGCACGCCCGATCACGCCGGCGAGCCGCCCGCGCGTGGTGTCGGTCGCCTGTTCGGCTCGCTGCTCGAGCGACGCCAGCAGCGCGCCGCGGCTCGCGTGCGCGAACCCGGCATGCTCGACCTGTTCTCGCGTTCGCTCGACACCGTGCAGGAGACGATCACGCGCCTCAAGCTCGCTGCGCAGCCGCCCGATCTCGTCATCACGATTCCGCGCAACATCTGCACGTTCTACGATTTCCACCGCGCCGAGTGCGCGATCGAGATGGGCCGGCAACGCACGCGCGAGGCGCTCGCGCGCTGGCCGCGCCCGCACGAACGCCGGCGCGTGCCGAGGACGTGAAGCCATGCTGATCCGCCAGCTCGAGTACTTCGTCACGCTCGCGCGCGAGCACCACTTCGCGCGCGCCGCCGAAGCCTGCGGCGTCTCGCAGCCGGCGCTGTCGGCGGCGATCCGCAAGCTCGAGGAGGATCTCGGTGTCGCGCTCGTGCAGCGCGGCCAGCGCTACAGCGGCCTCACGCCCGACGGCGAACGCCTGCTGCCGCGCGCGCAGCGCGTGCTGGCCGAGTGCGCGGTGCTGCGCCAGGACGCCGCGTCGGCGAGCACGACGCTCGCGGGCCAGCTGCGCCTCGGTGCGATCCCGACCACCATGCCGGTGGTGCCGCTGCTGACCGCGCCGTTCCAGGAGCAGTGGCCGCAGACCACGATGCTCGTGCGCTCGCGTAGCGGCGAGCAGATCGTGCGCGAACTCGACACGTTCGAACTCGACATCGGCTTCACCTACATCGAGGACGACCTGCTCGCGGGCTTCCGGCGCTTCCCGCTGTACCGCGAGCGCTACGCGCTGCTCATGCGCGATCCGCGCGAGGTCGGCCATCGCGAGAGCATCGGCTGGCAGGAGGTCGCTTCGCTGCCGCTGTGCCTGCTCACGCCCGAGATGCACAACCGCCGCATGATCGACGCGACGTTCCGCGATGCCGGCGTCGAGCCGCGCGTCGCGGTCGAGACCGACACGATCTTCGCCGTGTACTCGCAGGTGCGCTGCTCGGGCCTCTACAGCGTCGTGCCGCACAGCATGCTGTCGCTGTTCGAGCTGCGCCAGGAAGTGCACGCGATCCCGATCGTGCCCGAACTCGTGCGTCCGATCGGCCTCGTCGTGCGTGCCGACGACCCGTTGCCGCCGCTCGTCGACACGGCGCTGCGCGCGATGGCGGCGATCGATCTGCAGGCGCGCTTCGACAGTTTGATAAAAGCCATCTATTGATCGATAGCTGCGGCGCATCGCGCACGCCGCCACGTCGGATCGCGGCATCCGCCTTGGTCACGGCGCATGCGAAAGCGTCGCATCTGCATCGCGACCGGAAGCCGCGGAAATCACGCGGAAAGTCGAGGTCCGGACAGGGCTCGTCGGCGCCGAGTGTCTGAAGAACCGGCTCTCGCACACCGTGTTTCCGGCGAGCCAGGCACGCCCTCGGGCTGCTGCGTCGCAACAGCCGCGGCAAAGGCCCCGGCGCATACTCGCGAGGCTTCCACCGCCACTCACCAGCCGGAAGATCGATGAGCCTAGCTGTCGCCAGGAGCGCGCCGGACGCGCCGCCACCGCCGTTGTCGGAAGACGCGCGCCGCTTCGTCGCCGACGCGCTCGAACGTCTCGCCGAGCTGCCCGGCGCGCTGCTGCCGATTCTGCATGCGATCCAGGACGGGCTGGGCCATGTGCCGCCCGCCGCGGTGCCGCTGATCGCCGAAGCACTCAACCTGAGCCGCGCCGAAGTGCACGGCGTGATCTCGTTCTACCACCACTTCCGCACGGTCGCACCGGGCCGCCACGTGCTGCGCCTGTGCCGCGCCGAAGCCTGCCAGGCCATGGGCGCGCGTGCGCTCGAGGCGCGCCTGCTCGAGCGCACCGGTGTCGATTTCCACGGCACCACCGCGGACGGTGCGCTCACGATCGAGCCCGTGTATTGCCTCGGCAACTGCGCCTGCGCACCGTCGCTGATGCTCGACGACGAGGTGCACGGTCGCATCGATGCCGACGCGCTCGACGCGCTGCTCGACGAGGTGCGCCGATGAGCGTGACGGTCTACGTGCCCGGTGACTCGAGCGCGCTCGCGGTCGGCGCGGGACGCGTCGCGCGCGCGATCGCTGCGCAGGCCGAGTCGCGTGGCCTCTCCGTCGAGCTCGTGCGCAACGGCTCGCGCGGCGCGTACTGGCTCGAGCCGCTGGTCGAGGTCGCCACGCCGGCCGGTCGCATCGCCTACGGGCCGGTCCGCGAGGCCGACGTGTCGTCGCTGTTCGATGCAGGTTTCCTCGACGGTGGTGACCACGCGCTCGCGCTCGGCGCGACCGACGACATCCCGTGGTTCGCGAACCAGGAACGCCTGTGCTTCCGCCGCGTCGGCCTCATCGATCCGCTCGATCTCGACGCCTACGCCGCACACGGCGGCTGGGCCGGCCTCGACGCCGCGCTCGGCATGACCGGTGCCGACATCGTCAAGGCCGTGACCGACTCGGGCCTGCGCGGGCGCGGCGGTGCCGCGTTCCCGACCGGCATCAAGTGGAACACCGTGCTCGGCGCGCAGGCCGACCGCAAGTACATCGTCTGCAACGCCGACGAGGGCGACTCGGGCACGTTCTCGGACCGCATGATCTTCGAGGGCGATCCGTACCTGCTCGTCGAGGGCATGGCGATCGCCGGCATCGCGGTCGGCGCGACCATGGGTTACGTCTACCTGCGCAGCGAATATCCGCACGCGTTCCGCCTGTTCCGCGAGGCGATCGAGCGCGCGACCGCGGCGGGCATCCTCGGTGCCGACGTGCGCGGCAGCGGGCGCACGTTCGACCTCGAGGTGCGCCTCGGCGCGGGCGCGTACATCTGCGGCGAGGAGACCTCGCTGCTCGAGAGCCTCGAGGGCAAGCGCGGCCAGGTGCGCTTCAAGCCGCCGCTGCCCGCGCTCAAGGGCCTGTTCGGCAAGCCGACCGTGATCAACAACGTGATCAGCTTCGCCTCGGTGCCCGACATCCTCGCGCGCGGCGCGGCGTGGTACCGCGACTACGGCGTCGGCCGTTCGCGCGGCACGTTGCCGATCCAGCTCGGCGGCAACCTCAAGCGCGGCGGCCTCGTCGAAAAGGCGTTCGGCGTGACGCTGCGCGAGCTGCTCTACGACTGGGGCGGCGGTTCGGCGAGCGGACGCCCGATCCGCGCCGTGCAGGTCGGTGGCCCGCTCGGCGCTTACCTGCCCGAGTCGCAGTTCGACACGCCACTCGACTACGAAGCCTTCGCGGCGCTCTCGGCGATGCTCGGCCACGGCGGCATCGTCGCGTTCGACGACAGCGTCGACATGCTCGAGCAGGCGCGCTTCGCGATGGAATTCTGCACGATCGAATCCTGCGGCAAGTGCACGCCGTGCCGCATCGGCTCCACGCGTGGTGTCGAGGTGGTCGACCGCATCCGCGCCTCGCTCGATCGCGAGAAGAACCTCGCGCTGCTGCGCAGCCTGTCCGACACGATGCTCAACGGTTCGCTGTGCGCACTCGGCGGCCTCACGCCGTATCCGGTGCTCAGCGCGCTCAACCACTTCCCCGAAGACTTCGCGCCGCGCGTCACCGGCGCGTCCGCCAGCGAAGCCGCGCGCGCCTGACGCCGACGTCACGGAGACCGCCACCATGCGTTCCATCGCCGAACACGACTACGGCACACCCGCCCCGACCGTCCAGTCGATCGACACGCTCAAGCTCGTCAAGCTCGAGATCGACGGCGTCACGATGAGGGTGCCCGCCGGCACCTCGGTGCTGCGCGCCGCCTCGCTCAACGGCATCGGCATCCCGAAGCTGTGCGCGACCGACACGCTCGAGGCGTTCGGCTCGTGCCGCCTCTGCCTCGTGCAGGTCGAAGGCATGCGCGGCTACCCGGCCTCGTGCACGACGCCGGTCGGCGAGGGCATGAAGGTCACGACGCAGAGCGCGAAGCTCGCCGAGATCCGCCGCGGCGTCATGGAGCTCTACATCTCCGACCATCCGCTCGACTGCCTGACGTGCCCCGCCAACGGTCACTGCGAGTTGCAGGACATGGCCGGCGTGGTCGGCCTGCGCGAGGTGCGCTACGGTTACGAGGGCGACAACCACGTCTTCGCGAAGCGTGCCGACGGCAGCACCAACGAGCGCTTCGTCGGCAAGGACGAATCCAATCCGTACTTCACCTTCGATCCGTCCAAGTGCATCGTGTGCTCGCGCTGCGTGCGTGCCTGCGAGGAAACCCAGGGCACGTTCGCGCTGACGATCCAGGGCCGCGGTTTCGACTCGAAGGTCGCGGCGAGCCATGCCGAGTCGTTCATCGATTCCGAGTGCGTGTCGTGCGGTGCCTGCGTGCAGGCCTGCCCGACCGCGACGCTCAGCGAGAAATCGCTCATCGCCAAGGGACAGGCGCAGCAGAGCACGATCACGACCTGTGCCTACTGCGGCGTCGGCTGCTCGTTCCGCGCCGAGATGCAGGGCGAGGAGATCGTGCGCGTCGTGCCGCACATCGACGGCAAGGCCAACCACGGCCACTCCTGCGTGAAGGGGCGCTTCGCGATCGGCTACGCGACGCATGCCGACCGCATCACCACGCCGATGATCCGCGCGCGCATCAGCGATCCGTGGCGCGTCGTCTCGTGGGAGGAGGCGATCAACCACGCCGCGTCGGAGTTCAAGCGTCTGCAGGCCACCTACGGCCAGGACTCGATCGGCGGCATCACCTCGTCACGCTGCACGAACGAGGAGACCTACCTCGTGCAGAAGCTCATCCGCGCGGGCTTCGGCAACAACAACGTCGACACCTGCGCACGCGTCTGCCACTCGCCGACAGGCTACGGCCTCAAGCAGACGCTCGGCGAGTCGGCCGGCACGCAGGATTTCGATTCGGTCATGGAGGCCGACGTCATCTTCGTGATCGGCGCGAACCCGACCGACGGCCATCCCGTATTCGGTTCGCAAATGAAGCGCCGCCTGCGCCAGGGTGCGCGCCTCATCGTCGCCGACCCGCGCCGCATCGACCTCGTGCGCACACCGCACGTCAAGGCCGACTATCACCTCAAGCTGCGTCCCGGCACCAACGTCGCGCTGCTCAACAGCCTCGCCCACGTCATCGTCACCGAAGGTCTCGTCGACGAGGCCTTCGTCGCGCTGCGCTGCGAACCCGAGGCGTTCGCGAAGTGGCGCACGTTCGTGGGTGATGCCTCGCGCTCGCCCGAAGCGCTCGAGGCGCAGACCGGCGTTCCGGCGGCGCTCGTGCGCGGTGCGGCGCGGCTCTACGCGACCGGCGGCAATGCGGCGATCTACTACGGCCTCGGCGTGACCGAGCATTCGCAGGGTTCGACCTCGGTGATGGGCATCGCCAACCTCGCGATGGCGACCGGCAACATCGGCCGCCGCGGCGTCGGCGTGAACCCGCTGCGCGGCCAGAACAACGTGCAGGGTTCCTGCGACATGGGCTCGTTCCCGCACGAGCTTCCGGGCTATCGCCACGTCTCGGACGGAAGCGTGCGCGCGCTGTTCGAGCAGGCCTGGGGTGCCAAGCTGCACCACGAGCCGGGCCTGCGCATCCCGAACATGTTCGAGGCCGCGCTCGACGGCGAGTTCAAGGGCATGTACATCGAGGGTGAGGACATCGCCCAGTCCGATCCGAACACGCAGCACGTCACCGCCGCGCTGTCGGCGATGGAATGCATCGTCGTGCAGGACCTCTTCCTCAACGAGACGGCCAAGTTCGCGCACGTGTTCCTGCCCGGCTCGAGCTTCCTCGAGAAGGACGGCACGTTCACGAATGCCGAGCGCCGCATCTCGCGCGTGCGCCGCGTCATGAAGCCGCTCGGCGGCTATGCCGACTGGGAGGTCACCCAGCTGCTCGCCAACGCGATGGGCTACCCGATGGCGTACACGCATCCGTCGCAGATCATGGACGAGATCGCGCGCCTCACGCCGACCTTCCACGGCGTCAGCTACGCCAAGCTCGAGGAGATGGGCAGCGTGCAGTGGCCGTGCAACGAGAACACCCCTGACGGCACGCCGATCATGCATGTCGAGGAGTTCGTGCGCGGCAAGGGCAAGTTCATGCTCACCGAGTACGTACCGACGGCCGAAAAAGTCAACGGCAAGTACCCGCTGATCCTCACGACCGGCCGCATCCTGAGCCAGTACAACGTCGGTGCGCAGACGCGCCGCACGCCGAACAACATGTGGCATTCCGAGGACCGCCTCGAGATCCATCCGCACGACGCCGAGGAGCGCGGCATCGACGAAGGCGACTGGGTCGGCATCGCGAGCCGAGCCGGCGACACCGTGCTGCGCGCGACGATCAGCGACCGCATGCAGCCAGGCGTCGTCTACACGACGTTCCACTTCCCGTTCTCGGGCGCGAATGTCATCACCACCGAGAACTCGGACTGGGCGACCAACTGTCCCGAGTACAAGGTCACCGCGGTGCAGATCACGCGCGTGAGCCAGCCGTCCGACTGGCAGGAGCGCTACCGTGCCTTCAGCGACGTTCAGCAGCAACTGCTGCGCGAGCGCCGTCGCGACACGGTCACGAGCGGGTGAATCGCCTCGTGCACGCGCCGCGCGATCGCGCGGCGCGTTCTCCCGCGCCTGAACCGCATGCCACCCGCGCGCTGCGGCATGACGCTTCGGGGTGGCATGTCGCGGAGGCCTCCGCTACCGTCCCCGACGATGTCCACGTGGCCGACCCGCCGGCGCGCGGCGTCGCCGTGACCATGGCCGACAACGGCACGACACGCGCGGCGGCCGCGATCGCCTCTCCCCCCGATGCGAGCGCCGTGCGCCGCCGCATCGGTCGCGTGCGCGACGGGCGCATCGAGCTCACGGAAGACTGGATCGCCGCCGAGGTGCCGGTCGCGCTGCTCTACAACGACACGCCGCACGTCGTCATGATGGCGTCGCCGGGCGACTTCGAGGATTTCGTGCTCGGCTTCTCGCTCAGCGAGGGCATCGTCGAGTCACCCGGTGAACTCTCGGGCGTTCGCGTCGAGACGCTGCTCGAAGGCATCGAGGTGCGCGCGACGATCCCGACCGCACGCGCCGAGGCGGTAGCGCTGCGTCAGCGCAACCTCACGGGGCGCAGCAGTTGCGGCCTGTGCGGCACGCAGGAGCTCGAGCACGTCGTACGCCATCCCGCGCCGGTCGGTGAGGGGCCGCGCATCGATCGCGCGATCCTGCAGCGTGCCTTGTCGGCACTACGCGCGGCACAGCCCGTCGCGGCGATGACCGGTGCCACGCATGCCGCCGCCTGGGCCGATGCCTCGGGTGAACTCGTGATCGTGCGCGAGGATGTCGGTCGCCACAACGCGCTCGACAAGCTGATCGGCGCGATGGCGCGCGCAGGCACCGATGTCGATCGAGGCTTCGCCGTCGTGACGAGTCGAGCGAGCTACGAGATGGTGCAGAAGGCCGCGACGGTCGGTATCACGCTGCTCGCCGCGATCTCGGCGCCGACTGCGCTCGCGATGCACCTCGCCGAGTCGACCGGTGTCACACTGATCGGCTTCGCGCGCGACGCCGGCCACGTCGTCTATGCGCATCCCCAACGCCTCACCGAACTCCGGAGCTGATCCGTGGACGCCGAACGCCTCGTGCAGATGGCCAACGACATCGCCAACTACTTCGCATCCGATCCCGATCGCGAGGAAGGCATCGCCGGCATGGTGAGCCACATCGAGCGTTTCTGGGAGCCGCGCATGCGGCGCCAGATCGTCGCCCATCTCGATGCGGGCGGCGACGGCTTCGGCGAGCTCGCGCGCGACGCGATCACCCACCTGTCGACGCGCGCACGCGCGGCCTGAGGCGCCGCGCCGCCCGGCACATCCGCCGCGAGTTATCCGCCGCTCTCGCCAGCTGCGTGCAAGGCAGCAGGATACCCACGTCATACGGCGCCGAATCGGGACATCCGGTGCCACATGCGGACGCGTATCCACGCCATGTTCGTCATCGCGTGGCGATTTCACGCGCAACGGCTGACGCGCCCGCACCTGTTCGCTAGGATCGTCCCCACAGGGGCGCCGGCGGCCGTCAGCCGGGAACGCGGGAGTACGGCATGTCGAAGGGTTACGACGAGCAGATTCGCGAGATCACCGCGCTGAGCGGTGCATTGCGCGAACGCATGGACGAGCTCGAGGGTTTGTTGTTCGCGCAGGACCTCTTCACCGCGTGCCTGCTGCGCACGCTGCCTCGCGGTGGCGAGGTCGTCGACGCGATCGAGGCCGATCTGGAAGTGTTTCCATGGGGGCAGGGGCCCGATACGTCGGTCGAGGAGCGTGCACGGCGCAGGCTCGCCCAGCTCATCGGCATGCTGCGTCGTCACCACGCCGGCGTGTCGGCGAACACGCATTGACGACACGGCGCCGCGCGTGTGCCGCGCACGCTGCCATCCCGCGGACATCGTTCGCAGCACGCTGCCCGGCGGGACTGCCGACGGCGACTGCGATGCAACCGGGCGCAGGACATCGATCGATGGCGCGCACGCCACCGGCGCCCGCGAAAGACTCGCCGATCAGCGACGCATGCGCCCCACGAGGTAGGCGAGTCCACCCACCGCCGCGAGCGTGAGCAGCGGGTTCTCGCGCACGATCGCACGCAGGTCGTCGACGAGCTTCTCGGACGTGTCGCTGACGACCGCCTTGAGCGAGGCCGCGGCATCGTCGAGCGCATCGGCGACGTCGCCGAGTTCGGGGCGCGGTGCTTCGGGGAGAACCCGGTCCGCAGCGTCGCCTTCGACGCCGTCGGCAGCGAGGGGCGTGTCGTCGGTCTTGATGTCGTCGAGGGGCATCACGGCTCTCCGCGGGGAATCATCACGAGACTAGTCGTCTGGACGTGAACGGCAGGCCCACGAGAGGCAGGGCGGCGCGTCGGCCGCGACCCGGATCACATTCCGGGGGGCGATGCGGTGGCGCGAGCCCCGGTGCTCCATGCGGGATCCCATGCCGCATCGTCCTGATCACAGGACGTGCAGCGTCGCGACGGCGAGGACGACGTAACGGAGGGTCTTGGCGATCGTCACCAGCACGAGGAAGCGCAGCAGCGGCTCGCGCATCACGCCCGCAGCGAGCGTGAGCGGATCGCCGATGATCGGCATCCAGCTCAGCAGCAGCGACCAGCGCCCGTGGCGGGCATAGGCGCGCTGCGCGCGGGCCAGCGCGTCGGGACCGACCGGAAACCAGCGCCGGCCGGCGAAGCGCTGCAGTTCGCGGCCCAGCCACCAGTTGATCGTCGAGCCGATCACGTTGCCCACGCTCGCCACCGCGACGAGCGCCCATGCCGGATGGCCGAGCGCCAGCAGGCCGACGAGCAAGGCTTCGGACTGCAACGGCAGCAGCGTCGCGGCCAGCAGTGCGATGGTGAACAGACCAAGGTAGGGCATCGGCGCGCGGCATGTCGGCCATCGGACGGGCTGCGATCGTAGGGGACGAGTGTCGGTCTCGCGAGCCTGTTGCGATGGCAGGCCGCGCGGGGTGGTCGAAGCCATCGTGCGCGGGTAGCCGACCGGGTCGAGTCAGCTTCGAGACGGACGCGTCGTGTCACATTGTCGACGCGGAGGTATTCGGATGTCGTCTCGAGCGGTGCCCGTGGCCGTCCGCACACCTCCATGTGCCCGCGACGCTTCGACAAGAGGACACCACCGTGATGCATGAGCAGGATCTCGACGCGAGGGCGCCCTCGCACGTGCCCGATACCGATGGCGTCGAGGCTTCGCAGGCCGTGTCGATCGACGAAGCGCCTGCGACGTTCGAGCGACGCGAGTTCGCCGGCGAATTCTTCGGCTATCGCTGGGAAGCCGAGGCACGCGTCTGGCAGAGCGGCGGCGTCGAACTCGTGACGGTTCTCGTGCGGGATCCGTCGGGTCAGCCGCTGGCGTCGCTGCGTCCGCGCGAGGCTCCGCACGCCTCGATCGAGAGCGCCGCGAGCAAGGCGGAAGCGCTCGCGCGTGCCGTCCTGCGCTGAATTCCGCGCAGGCACGGCGGTTCGCTGAGCCGCCACCTGCGGACAACACACGGCAACGCCTGGCTTGCTTCAGTCCCCACCGTCGGAATGCTTGCCGCGGCCCATCCGTCCCTGCCTTGGCCGTTCGAGGATGCGCGCGCCCGGACCCTCGCGGCCGAGTACGTCGTCCGGGTTGCGCAAAGGGCAATCGGTGAGGGACAGGCAGCCGCAGCCGATGCAGCGATCGAGCTCGTCGCGCAGCCGCACGAGCATCTCGATGCGGTCGTCGAGGCTGTCACGCCAGGCCGAGGACACCTTGCGCCACTGGTTGGCGTCGAGTCGGGCAGCCGAGGCGCATGGTCCCAGCGAGCCGCGCAGTTCGTCGAGTGGAATGCCCGCTCGCTGCGCGACCTTGATCACGGCGAGCCGGCGCAGCACCTCGGGTGCGTAGCGGCGCTGGTTGCCGGCATTGCGCTCGCTCGCGATCAGCCCACGCTGTTCGTAGAAGTGCAGCGTCGAGACGGGCAGGCCGCTCCGGCGTGATACCTCGCCGACGCCGAGCATGCGGCGTGTCGTCGCCATGCGCTTGACCTCAAGTGGACTCGAGGTTTTATAAAGCGCGGGCCCCGATGCCGCAAGCGTCGTCGCGTGCGCCCGTGTACCGACGCGAATCCCACGTCGCGACGACACGTGCACGCGATGCTGATGCGGCACATCCTTCTCCAGGAGTCCGCCGTGCTCGAGAACGCGACCTCGTTCGAAACTTTCCCCGATGACGCTGCCGACGACGGATGCGTCGGCACGATCCTGCGCCTCGCCGCCATCGTGTCCGGCGTCGCCGCGGCCACGCGTTGGTACCGCGACCAGCCGCTCGCGCAGCTCGACTGGCACACGCCGCGTGAACTTGTCGGCATGGGGCGTGGCGAAGCCGTCGTCGCGTTCCTGGCCGATGTGGTGGCTGTGGAGCGCTCCACGTCCGATCCTTGCTGAGTCGGACGTGGCGCGCGCGCTCGTGGATGACGTGACGACTGCGACCGATCCACGCACGTCGCGATGGCGTCAGACATCCGGCAGGGTTTGACGAGTGGTCGAGAGGGCCTGCCACGGATCGCGTCGGCGACGCCGGATGCGCGTGAGGGCGGCGGCCATATCGAACGCATCGCCCGATGCGACGCGGCCGAGTTCGGTCCACGACAGCGGCATCGCCACACCGGCGCGCTTGCGCGCGCGCAGCGAGTACGAGGCGACGCTCGTCGCGCCGCGGCCGTTGCGCAGCCAGTCCACGAAGATGCGGCCCTTGCGGTGACTTTCGCCGGCCCTTGCGACGAACGTCTCGGGATGCAGCGTGGCGAGGGCCTGTGCCACGCCCTGAGCGAAGCGCCGCGCGTCGTCCCATGGTGCCGGCGGATCGAGTGGCACGACCACGTGAAGTCCCTTGCCGCCCGAGGTGCGCACAAACGATTCGAGGTCGAGCGAGGCCAGCTGCCTGCGCACCTCGCGCGCCGCCGCGACGACACGCGACCATGCGACGCCCTTGCCGGGATCGAGGTCGAACACGAGGCGCTCCGAGCGCTCGGGATCGCCACTCGGCGATCCCCACGGATGGAACTCGAGCACGTTCATCTGCACGAGCTCGAGCAGGCCGCGCGCGTCGTCGATGCACAGGTAGTCGCTGCGACCCGAGCCATCCTCGATCGGCAGCGCGTGCACGTGTTCGCCCCAGCCGCGCCCCAAATGCTTCTGGAAAAAGCACGCCGATCCGACGCCGTCGGGGCAACGCAGGACCGAGGTCGGGCGCCCCTCGAGTTCGCGCAGGATCCACGGTGCGACGGCGCGATAGTAGTCCGCGACATCCGCCTTGGTGATCGAGGTACCGGGAAACACGATGCGCTCGGGATGGGTGAGCACGACGTCGTCAGGGTCGGCGTGCGAGCGTCCGGACGCAGCGTGTACGTTGGCTTTTGCGCGCTTCCGCGTCGCTCTCGAGGCCGTGGTCTTCGGGTCGGACGTCCGCACGAGATCCTCCACGTTCCTGTCGTGGCGCATCGCCTTGAGGGCGACCTGGCGCAGCAGGCCGTGCCCGCCGCGCCCCTGATGGAACACCTCGACGACGAGCCGCGGTTCGACCCAGCGCGCGAGCTTGCGCTCGACCGCGGTCATGCGCGCGATGCCCGTCCGCGGCTGGGCCGTCGTCATCGACGCGAGTCGCTCGCGCAGGGCTTTCAGCTCGGCATCGCGGAACCCCGTGCCGACGCGCCCGACGTAATCGAGCTGACCGTGCTCGTCGGCTTCAGCAAGCAGCAATGCGCCGAGGCCGCTGCGATGTCCTTTCGGTTCGGTGAAGCCGACCACGACGAATTCGTCGGACGGACGGCTCTTCACCTTGACCCACGCGCCGCTGCGTGTACCCGTATAGGCGCTGTCGATGCGTTTGCTTACGATGCCCTCGAAGCCTTGGCGTGCCGCCTGCGCGAACACGTCGGGGCCGCCGCCGACCTGATGGCCCGAGAAGCGCAGCAGCGGGTGCTCGCTGCGGGCGATACGCTCGGAGAGCACGCGTTTGCGTTCCAGCAGCGGCACCTCGCGCAGCGAACGACCCTCGAGGTTGGGCAGGTCGAACAGCATGCCGAGCACGTCGCCTTCCGACTCGCCGGCCAGGCGAGCCTGCAGGGCATTGAAGCTGACCTCGCCGTCCTCGAGCGCGACGAGTTCGCCGTCGATCTGTGCACTCGTGAAACCCAGTGACGCGAACGCCTCGACGAGTGCAGGAAACCTCTGTGTCCACTCGATGCCGTTGCGCGACCACAGCCGGACCTTGCCGCGCGCGATCGTGACGAGGATGCGGTAGCCGTCCCACTTCACTTCGTGCAGCCAGTCGTCGCCGGACGGCGTTGCATCGCGTGCGCGGCACAACTCGGGCGCGAACGGCGCCTGCATCGGCGCGCGCTCACCCGGCGCGCGTGCTCGCGGCGTACCGCGCGTGCGGGGCGACGTGGAATCCGATGCATCGGGCCATGTCCTGCGGCGCTTCGCGAGCGGCCACGGGCGATCCGTGCGTGGATCGACGAAGTCGTCGGCTTCGCGCGGTCCTGCGTAGGCATCGTCGTGCTTGATCAGCAGCCACTGCTGGCGTCCGCCCTGCTTGCGTGTGCGCACGAGCACCCACGACCCTCGCAGGATGTCGCCGTGCAGCGTGAACTTGAGTTCGCCTTTCGCGAGCGCTTCACGCACCGGTCCCTGCGGCTCCCAGGTGCCCGAGTCGAACACGTCGACATGGCCCGCGCCGTAGTGACCTGCGGGGATGTCGCCCTCGAAGTCGGCGTAGGCGAGCGGATGGTCCTCGACCTCGACCGCGAGGCGCTTCACGCGCGGGTCGAAGCTCGGTCCTTTCGGAATCGCCCAGCTCTTGAGCACACCGCCGAACGCGAGTCGGAAATCGAAATGGCGATGCGAGGCGTGGTGCAGCTGGACGACGAAGCCGCGCCGATCGGCGTGGCCGCCTTTCGCGGGTTCCGGCGTGGCGCGAAAGTCGCGCTTGCGCGCGTAGGTCGCGAGGCCCATCGCGTGACGTCGGATCGCGCGCTCAGCGCGGCGCGACCGGATAGGCGACGGCCTCGAACGTCGGCGTGCCCGACGCCACGACCTCGGGCGGATCCTCGCCCGCCGCGGCACGCAGTGCGACCGCTGCGACCACATGCGTGTGAAGCCGATCGACATACGCCTCGGCGAGACCGTCGAAGGCGTCGCCGGTGCGATCGCCGCGATGGCTTACGCGTTCCTGCAGCGTCGACAGCAGCGCGAGCTGCTCTTCGATCGCCGCCGCGACCACGCGACGGTCGAACCAGTGGCTGCGCCATTGAGACAGATCGACGAGCGTGTCCTGTTGGCGTGCGGATACCGTGGTCGGAAGCTCGGGCGCCCCGGGCCTCGCGGCAGCCGCCAGCTGGGCGAGGAACGCGTCGTGCTCGTCGGCAAGGTCGCGACCCCAGGCGCGGATCGCCTCGTCGTCGCCCTCCTGCATCGCGAGCTGCCCCATCATGCGCAACGTCGTCGCGGCGCGGGCCGTCTCGGCGACGAACGTCGTGTCGGCCGCCGCGTCCGACGACGACCTCGGCGTGACGGTCGTCGCCATCGCGCCGACGGCGGCGAAGGCCAGCACGAGTGCCGCGAGGAAGCCTCCGGCGAATCGAGTGTCGTGACGTGGCATGGTCGTGCCTCCGCGCGTTCCCTGTTCCCGGAGCACACGCTAGGCGCGTGGTGATGAACCCCTGCGGTATGCGCGCATCGCGTTCAGCGCAGGGACGGATTCGGTGGCCGGGCGCATCGACGCGTGAGGCCGCGCATCACAACCTCACGTCGAGCTTCGCCCACAGCGTGCGCCCGGGTTCGTGGATGCGCACGGGATCGGCCGGATAGCCGAATGCCGCGTTGCCGGCGAGATTGAGATGCTCGGCGTAGGTGCGGTCGAAGACGTTGTCGATGCCGGCGCTGAGCCGCGTCGCCTCGCTGAAGCGGTAGCCGGCGTTGAGCGCGAACACGCCGAAGCCCGCGCTCGGGCCGAGATCGCGTCCGACGACGTTGCCGTCATCGCGCGCGACGTGGTCCTGCCCGGCGACGACGCGCCACAGCGCACCGAACGACCACGCGCGGGTGTCCCAAGCGACGGCGAACCGCCCTTCGAGCGGCGGCATCTGTGGCAGCGCGCGATCGTCGCTGCGGTTCTCGCCGCGCGCGTGCGCGACGGAGGCATCGAGTTTCCACGACGGCGCGAACCGCCATGTCGCGCCGAGTTCGCCGCCCCAGGTGCGCGCGTCGATGTTCGTGACCTGCGACGTCGGGCCCATCATGCCGCCGTCGGCATAGCGGAACAGGATGGTGTCGTCGATGCGTCCCGCGTAAAGCGAGGCCCACGTGCGGATCACCTCGCCCTCGAACTGCGCGCCGACGTCGAGCTGGGTCGTCACCTCGGGCCGTATCGACGCGAACGCGTTGGCCGCATCCATCGCCGCCGCGTCGACCGAGAACAGTTCCCAGTAGTCGGGAAAGCGCTCGACGCGGCCGATGCCGGCGTACACGGTCGTCGACGGCACCGCGGACAGCTCGCGCTCGATGCGCGCGAAGCCCGAGGCGAGCGTGTCGCGGCGCGTGACGCCGAAGGTCGGATTCGGCATCGGCATCATGCCGCCGCTGTCGCGACGGCGGTCCTCGACGGTTGCGCGGTCGGCACGCAGTCCGGCGACGACGCGATCGCGTGCCGAAAGCGCCCACGTGAGCTCGCCGAACGCACCGAGGTTCGTGAAGCGCGCATCGGGAACCCACGGTTCCAAGACATAGGTGCCGATGCCCATGCCGCTGCGGTTGCGATGGCGATTCGTCTGCTGGTCGAGGCCGGTGACGAGGCTCGCGTCGCGCCATCGCCATGTGGTCGCGAGGCGTGCACCTTGCGTGGTGCGGTCGACGTTCGCGGCCATCGGCATCGGCATCGCGCCGGTCGGGTCCGGATCGCGCAGGCTGTAGTTGTCCATGACGTGGTCGGCATGGTTGAGGTAGGCGCTCGCCTCGATCGCATCGAGCACGCCGCCGAGGCGCGTCTTCTCGAAGCGCAGGCCGGCGCTCTCGCGTTCGAATTGCGAGCCGTCCATGCCGCGACCCGCGTAACGCGCCTCGCCGTCGCCGCGGCCGAGCGTCGCGACGAGACGCGTGTCGGCGTCGGGCGTCCAGCCGGCTTCGACGTCGGCGTTCCATTTCTTCCATGCGGACGGCACGCGGCGGCCGTCGCCGTCGTCGTAGTCGTCCTGTTCGGAACGGTTCGCGGTCATGCGCACGAAGCCGCGTGGCGCACCGGCGGCGACATCGAGCACCTCGTCGTGGCGTCCCCACGAGCCCGCGAGCACGCTCGCATCGGTGCGCCATCCGGGTTCGTCGAAGCGCGCGGTGCGCCGCTCGAAGCGCACGGTGCCTGCCGAAGCGCCGGGCCCCCAGATCACCGACTGCGGTCCCTTGATCACTGTGAGCGCATCGAACGTCTCGGGTGCGACGTAGGAGAGCGGGTTGTCCATGCGCGCCGGGCACGCGCCGAGCATCGTGCCGTCGTTGGACATCAGGTTGAGGCGCGAGCCGAACATGCCGCGCAGCACCGGATCACCGTTGGTGCCGCCATTGCGGATCGCCGTGAAGCCGGGAACCGTCTTGAGGTAGTCGGCGCCGTCGCTCGCGGGCACGGGCTGGCGCGGCAGCTTGGGATCGGTCTCGAACACGAGTGGCGTGCGCGGTGCGACCGCGGTCACGACGACGGGCTCGAACACGGAATCGGTGTCGTCGTCGACCGCATCGGCAGCCGATGCGGGAGAGGCATGCAACAGGATCGCGACGATCGCCGCGTGCAGCGTGGTGGGTTTCATCGAGGTCGTGGGTGAAGTGATCCCCCGATGACATCACCGGCCTCGTCGCGAGGGACGTGACCGACGGTCGCACCTCGGCCGGCATCGTCCTTGACCGGCGACCGCAAACGGTCCAGCATGCGCACGCCAAGGTATTCATCTCTTCATCTGAATGAAGCGATGGATTTAATAGGGAAGCCGGTACGGCCCAGGCCAAATCCGGCGCTGCCCCGCAGCGGTGTGTGGAAACGACCTTCGCCAACAGCACTGGTCCGCGAGGACCGGGAAGCGGCGGACAGTAGGCGGTGCATGCCCATGCACCACGTCCACGAGCCCGAAAACCTGCCTCGGCCAGGGAGCGATCCCTGCCTGACCTGGCGCCCGTGGGAGGCGGTGGGCATGTCGCGCCTCCATGCGGAGGCGTGCGTGCGCACGCGTGCCCGTGAGTGCCGGTTCGCCCGAGGGGGCGAAGGTCGCGGGTGACGACGGCTGCGCAGGCGGTCGGCCGACGCCTTTCCTTCGTTCCTCCATTCATGACGAATCGAGGACCACAGCATGACCCAAGTGATCAACCTCGGCTTCCCGCGCATCGGGATCCGACGTGAACTCAAGCAGGCCGTCGAGGCCTACTGGCGCGGCGATGCCGACGCGAGTGCACTGCAGATGCAGGCCAAGGCCTTGCGCCACCGGCACTGGCAGCTGCAGCACGCGGCCGGTGCCGACACTGTGCCGTGCAACGACTTCTCGCTGTACGACCACGTGCTCGACACGGCCTTCCTGTTCGACGCGATCCCGCAGCGTTACCGCGCGCTCGCCGATGCCGACCCCTTGCAGGGCTACTTCGCGATGGCGCGCGGCCTGCAGAAGGACGGCGTCGATCTTCCAGCGCTCGAGATGACCAAGTGGTTCGATACGAACTACCACTACCTCGTGCCGGAACTCGAGGCCGGGCAGGTGTTTCGCCTGCGCGGCGACAAGCCCGTCGCCGAGTTCCTCGAGGCGCGCGACGCCGGCGCGCGTGCGCGTCCGGTGCTGCTCGGCCCGGTCAGCTTCCTGCTACTGTCCAAGACGATCGACGGCAGCGATCGCCTCGACCTGCTGCCCGCGCTGGTCGCCGCCTACGCCGAACTGCTCGGCAGGCTCGCCGATGCGGGCGCGGACTGGGTGCAGATCGACGAGCCCTGCCTCGTGCTCGACCAGGACGGCGACGATCACGCCGCCTACCGCGCCGCCTACGCCGCGCTGGCCGACGTGAAGCGCCCGAAGCTGCTGCTCGCGACATATTTCGGGGCGATCGGCGACAACCTCGCGCTCGTTGCGTCGCTGCCCGTCGACGGCCTGCACATCGACCTCGTGCGTGCGCCGCAGCAGCTCGACGAGGTGCTGGCGGCGATCCCGGCCACGTGGACGCTCTCGCTCGGCCTCGTCGATGGCCGCAACGTGTGGCGCACTGACCTCGACCGCGCGCTCGCGCTCGCACGTCGCGCCCACGATGCGCGCGGTGGCGAACGCCTGCAGGTCGCGCCGTCGTGCTCGCTGCTGCACGCACCGATCGATGCGACGCTCGAGCACCAGCTGCCGGCCGATGTCCTGCGCTGGCTGGCCTTCGCGCGCCAGAAGGTCGAGGAGTTGCGCATCCTCGCCGACGCGCTCGACGGCATGGTGTCGGCCGAAGGGTCGCTCGAGGTCGCGCGCGAGCGCATCGCGTCGCGCCGTGCGTCGAGGAAGGTACATCGCGACGAGGTCGCCGCGCGCCTCGCATCGGTCGAGGGCGCCGACTCGGCGCGACCGTCGCCGTACACGGTGCGCCGCACGCAGCAACGGGCGCGGTTCAAGCTGCCGGCGTACCCGACCACCACGATCGGCTCGTTCCCGCAGACGCGCGAGGTGCGTGAAGCGCGCGCGGCGTTCAAGTCCGGCAAGCGCTCGCAGGCCGAGTACGACGCGTTCCTGGCCGCCGAGACCGAGAGATGCGTGCGCGCGCAGGAGGCCCTCGACATCGACGTGCTCGTGCACGGCGAGTTCGAGCGCAACGACATGGTCGAGTACTTCGGCGAGCAGCTCGACGGCTTCGCCTTCACGAAGAACGGGTGGGTACAGAGCTACGGCTCGCGCTGCGTGAAGCCGCCGATCCTCTACGGCGACGTCGCGCGTCCGGCACCGATGACCGTGCGCTGGTCGCAGTACGCGCAATCACTCACGCCGCGGCCGATGAAGGGCATGCTCACGGGCCCCGTGACGGTGCTGCAGTGGTCGTTCGTGCGCGACGACCAGCCGCGCGAGAGGACGTGCCGGCAGATCGCACTCGCCCTGCGCGACGAGGTGCTCGACCTCGAGGCTGCCGGCATCGGCATCATCCAGATCGACGAGCCGGCGCTGCGCGAGGGCTTGCCGCTGCGTCGCGCGGACTGGAAGGCCTACCTCGAATGGGCCGTCGACAGCTTCCGCATCACCCAGTCCGGCGTGCGCGACGACACGCAGATCCACACGCACATGTGCTACTCCGAGTTCAACGACATCATCGAGGCGGTCGCGGCGATGGATGCCGACGTCATCTCGATCGAGACCTCGCGCTCGCGCATGGAGCTGCTCGATGCCTTCGTCAGGTTCCGGTATCCGAACGAGATCGGCCCCGGCGTGTACGACATCCACAGTCCGCGCGTGCCCGACGAGGGCGAGATGACGGACCTGCTGCACAAGGCCCGCAATGTGCTCGAGGCGGGGCAGATCTGGGTCAATCCGGACTGCGGGCTCAAGACGCGTGGCTGGAAGGAGACGCGTGCCGCGCTCGTGGCGATGGTGGCCGCGGCGAAGGCGTTGCGTGGTACCCACGCATAAGGCTTCCGCACGTCGACGTGCTCGGTGCACGAATGGCCAGGTCGGGGGCGCAGGACACCAGGATCGGCACGCTTCACTGCGTGCCGATCCTGGTCGCGAACACCACGGAGCGTGTGCCGGTGCGCCACGCTCCATCGTGCCTCAGACGGTGGCAGCGAAGTCGGTGGACAGCGCAACCGGCCGCCATGCCGCGAGGATCGCCGCATCCGAAGCATGCTTGGCCTCGATCGCCGCGACGGTGTCGCTGCCGAGCGGCAGGCGTACCGGAAGCGCCGTCGTCTCCGGCAGCGTCACCAGCACGTCGGCGAGTCGCGCGGGATCACCTGGCTGACGGTGGCTCAGGTCGACCGCGACCTGGCGGACCTTGCCCGCGGTGTCCGCGTAGTCCGCGATCTCGTCCGGACTCGTCGACAGTGATCTGGCGTCGAGGAAATCCGTGCGGAAATAGCCGGGCTCGATCACGGTCACGCGGATGCCGAGCGGGGCCAGTTCGTCGTGCAGGGCTTCCGAGAGTCCCTCCACCGCGAACTTGGTGGAGCTGTACACGCCGAAGCCCGCGGCGCCGCGGTAGCCGCCGATCGACGAGATGTTGAGCACGAGGCCGGCACGGCGCTCGCGCATCGACGGCAGCACGGCGCGCGTGACGTTGAGCAGGCCGAACACGTTGGTGCGGTAGACCGCTTCCACATCGGCGGCGCTCGCCTCTTCGACCGCCCCCATGAGTCCGAAGCCGGCGTTGTTGAGCAGCACGTCGATGCGTGCGAAGCGTGCCAGCGCGGCGCCCACGACCTGGCGGGCCTGCGCCTCGTCGGTGACGTCGAGCGCGAGCGGCAGCAGCCGCGGATGTTCGCCGAACCGTTCGACGATGGCGGAAGGGTTGCGCGCGGTCGCGATGACGGCGTCGCCGCGGGCGAGGGCGCGTTCCGCGACGAGCGCGCCGATGCCGCGCGAGGCGCCGGTGATGAGCCAGACATTCATGATTCTTTCCTGATGGGCGTGAAAGGGGATCGATGCTCAGGCCAGCACTTCGGCCAGTTCGATGAGGTTGCCGAACGGATCGGCGATGAAGGCGAGGCGGCGGCGGATGGCGGGCAACACGAAGGGTTCGGTGACGATCGCCACGCCGCGTTCGCGCAACGCCGTGATCGTCGCCTCGACGCTGTCGACGGTCAGGCAGACATGGTGGTAGCCGGCGTAGCGGAGGCTGTCGCCGAGATCGGTGTAGGGGCGGACTTCGACCGGTGCCGGCTCGCCGCCACCGAGGACCTCGATGTAGAAGGCGTCGTCCGAGGCCGGCGCGAGGTAGGCGAGTTTCTCGTCGGCGTAGTCCCATTCGGCGACGACGCGGAAGTCGAGCGTGTCCACGTACCAGCGCCGCGCGCTTTCGAGATCGGGCGTGCGGATCGCGACGTGATGCCCGCGCATGTCCGCGAACGGCGAGCGGGTGTTCCGGGGTGGGGCGATGAAGTCGGTCATGGCGGGTTCCTCGGCGAGGTGGCGACGGTGGCGCCGTCGTGGCGTGGAGGCACTTTGCGCCCGCACATTGATCGTGATAAGACCGTCAATGTTCTTTCCTGAGGTGAGCAGGATTCAGTAATGAGGGCGACCGAGCTTTCCGAACTGGCGGCCTTCGATGCGGTCGCGCGACATCGCAGTTTCCGTCGCGCGGGTGAGGAACGTGGCGTCACCGCCTCGGCGATCAGCCACGCCGTGTCGAACCTCGAAGCGCGTGTCGGGCTGCGCCTGCTCAACCGCACCACGCGCAGCGTTTCGCTCACGGATGCCGGCGCGCAGCTGCTCGCGGAGCTCTCGCCGGCATTCGCTGGCATCGGTGCGGCGCTCGATGCGCTCAATCGCTATCGCGATACCCCATTCGGCAAGGTGCGCCTCAACGCGCCGAACTCGATCGCACCGTTCGTGCTCGGTCCCGTGCTCGGTCCGCTGCTGGAGCGCAATCCGCATCTCGAACTCGAGATCGTCGCGACCGATCGGCTCGTCGACATCGTCGAGGAAGGTTTCGATGCGGGCATCCGTCTCGGCGAGAGCCTCGGCGAGGGCATGACGGCCGTGCGGATCCGGCCACGCCTGCGCTTCGTGGTCGTCGGATCGCCCGCCTACTTCGCCAGCCGACGCGTGCCCAAGGTGCCGGCCGACCTCGAGGAGCACGTCTGCATCCGCAACATGTACCCCAACACGGCGCGGTATCCGTGGTCGTTCGTGCGCAAGGGCAGGTACATCGAGTTCCAGCCGAACGGCCCGCTCGCGCTGCACGACCACGAACTCATGATCGAAGCCGCGCTCGCGGGTGTCGCACTCGCCTATGTCTGGGAGGATCGCGCATTGCCGCATGTCGCGGACGGGCGCCTCGTGCGCTGCCTCGACGACTGGATCGCGCCGGAGGATGCGCTCTATCTCTACTACCCGAGCCGCAGGTACAAGTCCGCCGGCCTGCAGGCCGTGATCGACGCGCTGCGCGACGACTGACGTCGCGTCGATGCGCGGTGGCGGTTGGCGTGCCACCGCGCGGGGTGCGGCATCGGCTTCGGCGGTGTGCTGCCGTCCTGCAGGCTGTTGCGACGACCACGTGTGGCCTGAAGACACGAAAGGCGTGCCACCCGTTGTTGGAAATGGGAACGATTCGCGTCTATCCTCGGCGACCCGCCAACCGGCCCCGCGCCGGCGCTTCCTGCCTCGCAAGGAGTGATCGCTTGATCTCCCGTACCCTCGCCGTGTCGGCCATCGTCGGCCTGTTCGTGTCCATGCCGCTGGCCGCCTTCGGTCCGGCGCCCGCCGCAAAGACGGCCGATGCCGCACCCGCCGCTGCGACGCCGGTAGCGGCCCCCGCAGCCGCCGACGCGCCGGCCTCGCGCCAGTACACGTTCGCGTGGCAGTTCGTCGAAGGCGGCGAGCTTGCGCCGCGAGGCGGCACCACGCGTGGTACCCCGATCACGCTCGACACCGAGGCTTCGGAAGGCTGGCGCTCGCTGCAGGAGCCGGGCATCGACGCGTTCGAGCGCGATCGCCGCGCGATCCTCGCGATGACGGGTGGTTACCGCGCGAGCTTCGACTTCATCGAGGTCGCCGGCTTCACGCCGGGCTTCAAGCCGTCGCGGCCGTACCAGAGCTGGGGCACCGAGAAGGTCGTCGTGCTCGAGGATCGCGGCACCTTCATCTCGCTGCAGCACATGCTGGTCATGAGCATCATCGGCAAGGACGGCAAGATGATGGGTCCGTTCGTGACCAAGCACTGGCGCCAGGACTGGCAGTACGAACCGACGCACGTGTTCCGCTACCGCGGTGCGCAGACCTGGGAACGCGAGGCCGTGGATCCGGCAGCGGCGAAGGGTGCGTGGTCGCAGTCGGTGTACCAGGTCGACGATTCGCCGCGCTACGCCGACGTCGCGCGCTGGCAGCACGCGAAGGGCTATTCGGCATGGGAATCGCCGGAAGGCTGGCGTCCGCTGCCGCGCCGCGAGTACTCGGTGCGTTCGGACTACCAGGTGCTCGCCGGCACCAATCGCCACGTGATCGTGCCGACCGGCTGGGTGCACGAGCAGTTCAACCACAAGGTCGCGCTCGCCTCGGCCGGTACGCCGCGCACCGAGGAACCGATCCTCGCGCGCGAGTACGGCTTCAACCGTTACGAGCGCATCCGCGACTACGATTTCGCGCCCGCCGATGCGTACCTGAAAGCCACCGATCCGATGTGGAAGCTCGTGCGCGCCGAGTGGGCCGCGCTGCTCGGCGCGGACAAGCCCGTCGTACTGCGCGCCGCACCGGACCAGGGCCAGCTCTTCATGCCGCTGTTCAAGCTCGCCTCGGAGATCGAGGAAGGCAAGGGCCCGAAGCCGCGCGCGCTCGAGAAGACCGTGCGCAAGGAAGTCGAGGGTTACCTGCTCAAGGACGGCGAGACGCCGTCGACCGCGCCCGCGAAGTACTGAGTCGATCCGCGGCGCCGACGCCCGTCGGCGCCGTCACGTCACGCGGCGCTTCTCGAGCTTGCGCGCGAGCGTGCGCCGGTGCATGCCGAGCCGCCGCGCGGCTTCGGAGATGTTGAAATCGCTCTCGGCGAGCACGCCGTGGATGTGTTCCCACTCGAGCGTCTTGATCGACGACGTGCGCGTGGCCGCCTCGACGTCGGTGTCGCCTTCGGTGCGCGCGAACGCGGCCTCGATGTCGTCGGTGTTCGACGGCTTGGCGAGGTAGTGGCGGGCACCGAGTTTGACCGCCTCGACCGCGGTGCCGATGCTCGCGTAGCCGGTCAGCACGACGATCACGATGTCCGGATCACGCTCGTGCAGTGCCTTCACGCAGGCCAGGCCCGAACCGCCGCCGGCGAGCTTGAGATCGACCACCGCATGCGTCGGTACGAACGCGTCGACCGCGGCCTCGACCTCGTCGAGCGTGGCGATGCCGCGCACCTGGTAGCCACGCCGCTCGAACGAGCGCGACAGCGTGCGCGCGAACGCGGCGTCGTCCTCGACGATCAGCAGGCGGCGTGCGTCAGTCGGCATCGTGCGTATCGTCCTCGCGATCGAGCAGGACTGCCGACAGCGGCAGCGTGACCGTGACTTCCGCGCCGCCGACGTCGCGGTTGCGCGCGGCGAGCGTGCCGCCTAGCGTGCGTGCGACGTTGAGCGACAGGAACAGGCCGAGTCCGCCGCCCGGGCGTCCCTTGCTCGAGTGGTAGGGCTGGCCGAGCCGCTCGAGCATCGCGGGCGGGAAGCCCGGCCCGGCATCGGTCACGCGCACGGTGACGCTGTCGATGCCGCGCACGACGTCCAGCGCGAGCCAGTTCGGCGAGGCCTCGAGCGCGTTGTCGAGGATGTTGTCGATCATCTGCTTGAGGCCGGTGTCCGAGACGATCGGCACGTCGTCGCAGAGGCGAGGCAGGTAGTCGAACCGGACGGCCGGGCGCGTCGCGCGCCATTCCGCGACCAGTTCTTCGAAGAACCGGTGCAGGGTCGTCGGCGCGGGCGCTTCGCCGCGCGTCTCGCCGGCCGACAGCAGGATGCCGGTGACGATCGCCTTGCAGCGCGTGATCTGGGTTTCCATCTCGATCACATCCTGCAGCAATTCCGGATCCGAGCGGAAGGCCGGCATGTCGCGCCAGTCGCGCAGGATCACCGCGAGCGTCGACAGCGGCGTGCCGAGTTCGTGTGCCGCACCCGAGGCGAGCAGGCCCATGCGCACGATGTGTTCCTCCTCGGCGGCCTGCTGGCGCATCGTCGCGAGGCGCGCGTCGCGCGCCCGCACGATGCGCCCGATGCGCGTGATGAACACGACGAGCAGCGTCGCGACGAGGCCGAAGCACACGAGCAGGCCGAGCACGTGCGGATCAGCGAGGCCGTCCTCGAGGTGCACGGGGATCGCGACGGGGCCCGGCACGTGGGCGAGGAACACCACGCAGGCTGCGGTGACCGAGACGACGATCCAGCTCGACAGCGGCCGCAGCAGCACCGCGCCGAGCGCGACCTGCAGCAGGAACAGGAACACGAACGGGTTGCTGATGCCGCCGCTCAGGTAGAGCTGCGCGGTGAGCGAGGCGATGTCGACGCCGAGTGCGAGCAGCAGCGCGGCGTCGCCGACGTGGCGCCCGCGCCGCCAGTGCAGCAGGCTGGCGATGTTGAACAGGACGAGGCCGACGAGGATGGCCAGCATCGGCTGCAGCGGCAGCGCGATGCCCATCGCAGCGTGCACGACGCCGATCGTGAGCACCTGGCCGACGACCGCGATCCAGCGCAGCAGGATCAGCTGCTGCATGTTCTTGCGGCCGGTGCCGTCGCGCGAATCGTCTGACAGGCGCAGGTTCACGGCGTCACGCGGGTGGGAGGACGGTGCTCGCATGTGCGCGCATTCCGTGGCGACGGGTACGCGCATGCTGCCGCAATCCGCGCTCCCGCGTCACCACGCGCCAGCCCGCGAGCGCGACCAGCGCCGCGAGCGCGAACCAGGTCAGCGCATAGGTCAGATGCGGATCGCGGAAGCGCACCACGGTCATGCCGCCGCGTGGCCAGGCGTCGGCTGCGGCCGCGTTGAGCTCGGCATCGACGAAGAACGGCGCCACATCCGACAGTCCACGTGCTTGCGCGATGGCCTGCACATCGCGCGAATACCAGCGCCCGCTGGCGGGATCGTTGTGGCGCAGGAACGCACCGCCGGGTTCGTCGATGCGCAGCAGGCCCAATACCTCGATACGGCCGGCAGGCGGTGCGGATGCCGTCTCGCCGAGCGGAACGAAGCCGCGGTTGACCAGCACTGCGTCGCCGTCGTCACGGAGCAGCGGTGTCATCATCCAGAATCCCGCGCCGAGTTCGGTGACGGCCTGGACGCGCGTATCGGCATCGGCGAGGTACACGCCGTCGGCGCGCACGCGCAGGTACTCGTGGCCTTCACGCGTGATGCCCGGCCATGCCGCGCGTGAGGGTGCCGCAACGGGTTCCGCGTGGATGCGGCTCTCGACGCGAGCGATCAGCGCATGCTTCCAGCCCATGCGCTGCAGCTGCCACGTGCCGAGCGCGAGGAATCCGCCGAACAGCACGAGCAGCACGGTGCCGATCGCCGCCAGCGTGCGGGGTCGCGCGGCGCGGCCTGCCTCGTGCTCGACGTGCCGGGTGGTCACGGCACCATGCGCATCTCGTGCGGCGTCATCGGCATCATGTTGGTGTCGAGGTGGAACATCACCCACAACGAGCCCGCGAGCACGATCACCACGAGCACGCCCGTGAACAGCAGCGCGAGGAAGTTCCAGCCGCCCTCCGACTTCGGGCTCATGTGCAGGAAGTACACCATGTGCACGACCACCTGCACCGCCGCGAGCGCGAGGATGAGCACCTTGATCAACGTCGGATTCGCGTTCCCGCCCGCCATCACGAGTCCGAACGGCACCGCGGTCAGCAGCACCGAGAACACGAAGCCGAGCACGTAGTCGCGTGCATGGACGTGCGGGATGCCGTCGTCCTCGTGCTCGTCGTGGCCGGCGTGTGCATCGTGGTGCGCGCTCACGGCAGCACTCCCATCAGGTAGACGAACGAGAAGACGCCGATCCAGACCACGTCGAGGAAATGCCAGAACATCGACAGGCAGAACAGGCGGCGGCGATTCGCGACGGTCAGGCCCATGCGCTGCACCTGCACCATCAGCACGACCAGCCAGAGGCAACCGAAGAACACGTGCAGGCCGTGCGTGCCGACCAGCGCGAAGAACGAGGACAGGAACGCGCTGCGGCCAGGACCCGCGCCGATATGGATCAGGTGGTGGAACTCGTACAGCTCGATGCCGAGGAAGCCGAGGCCGAGCAGGCCCGTGGCGCCGAGCCAGGCCAGCACCTGGCGCTTGCGCCGTGCCTGCATCGCGATCATCGCCATGCCGTAGGTGATCGACGACACCAGCAGCAGCGCGGTGTTGACCGCGATCAGCGGCAGCTCGAACAGGTCGGCACCCGAAGGGCCCGCCGCATAGTTGCGGCCGAGCACGCCGTAGGTCGCGAACAGGCAGGCGAAGATGAGCAGGTCGCTCATCAGGTACAGCCAGAACCCCAGCAAGGTGCCGTTCTGCGGGTGGTGGCGGCCTTCGAGGTCGTAGAACGCCGGCGGCGTGCCGGCCGTGCCGTGGCTCGGCGGTGCGAGGGTGACGGCCTCAGACATGCAGGCTCAACAGCCGTGTGCGGGCTGCCTCCGTGGCTTCGACCTCGGCGGCCGGGATGTGGTAATCGCGGTGGTAGTTGAACGTGTGCACGATCGCGGCGACCACGAGGGCCGTGAACGACAGCGCGGCGAGCCACCAGATGTGCCAGATCAGCGCGAAGCCGACCACGCCCGAGATCGCGGCGAGCACGACGCCGGCGGCCGTGTTCTTGGGCATGTGGATCGGCTGGAAGCCCGACAGCGGACGCTCGGCGCCGCGGCGCTTCATGTCCCACCACGCATCGGTGTCGTGCACGACCGGCGTGAACGCGAAGTTGTAGTCCGGCGGCGGTGACGAGGTCGACCACTCCAGCGTGCGGCCACCCCAGGGATCGCCGGTGACGTCGCGCAGCGACTCGCGGCGACGGATGCTGACCACGATGCACCACAGGAACGCCGCGATGCCGATCGCGATGAGCACGGCGCCGAATGCCGCAACCACGAACCACGGCTGCAGCGTGGTGTCGTCGAAGTGGCTCATGCGGCGCGTGACACCCATGAGGCCGAGCACGTACAGCGGCGTGAACGCGAACCAGTAGCCGGCCAGCCAGAACCAGAACGACACCTTGCCCCAGAACTCGTCCATGCGGAAACCGAACGCCTTCGGGAACCAGTAGGCCATGCCCGCGAAGATGCCGAACACGACGCCGCCGATGATCACGTTGTGGAAGTGCGCGACGAGGAACAGGCTGTTGTGCAGCACGAAGTCGGCCGGTGGCACCGCGAGCAGCACGCCGGTCATGCCGCCGACGGTGAAGGTCACCATGAAGCCGAGCGTCCACAGCATCGGCACGTCGAAGCGGATGCGCCCGCGGTACATCGTGAACAGCCAGTTGAAGATCTTCGCCCCGGTCGGGATCGAGATGATCATCGTCGTGATGCCGAAGAACGAGTTCACGCTCGCGCCGGAGCCCATCGTGAAGAAGTGGTGCAGCCACACGAGGTAGGACAGGATCGTGATGCAGACGGTCGCGTAGACCATCGAGCTGTAGCCGAACAGGCGCTTGCTGCAGTACGTGGACACCACCTCGGAGTACACGCCGAACAGCGGCAGGATCAGGATGTAGACCTCGGGGTGGCCCCAGATCCAGATCAGGTTCACGTACATCATCGGGTTGCCGCCGAGGCTGGACGTGAAGAAGTTGGTGTCGACGTAGCGGTCCAGCGTGAGCATCGCGAGCACCGCGGTGAGCACCGGGAAGCTCACCACGATGAGCACGTTCGAGCACAGCGAGGTCCACACGAAGATCGGCATCTTCATGAGGTCCATGCCCGGCGCGCGCATCTTCACGATCGTGACGATCAGGTTGATGCCCGACAGCGTCGTGCCGACGCCGGCGATCTGCAGCGCCCAGATGTAGTAGTCCATGCCGACATCGGGGCTGTAGTCGAGCCCGGACAGCGGCGGGTAGGCGAGCCAGCCGGTCTTGGCGAACTCGCCGACGAACAGCGAGGCCATCACGAGCACGGCGCCGACCGTGGTCATCCAGAAGCTGAAGTTGTTGAGGAACGGGAAGGCCACGTCGCGCGCGCCGATCATGAGCGGCACGAGGTAGTTCATGAGGCCCGTGATGAACGGCATCGCCACGAAGAAGATCATGATCACGCCGTGGGCCGTGAAGATCTGGTCGTAGTGGTGCGGAGGCAGGTAGCCGACGTTCTCGCCGAACGCCATCGCCTGCTGCGCGCGCATCATGATCGCGTCGGCGAAGCCGCGCAGCAGCATCACGAGGCCGAGCACCATGTACATGATGCCGATCTTCTTGTGGTCGATGCTGGTGATCCAGTCGCGCCACAGCGGCGTCCACAGGCGGTAGCGCGTCAGCAGCGCGAGCACCGCGATGCCGCCGATCACGACACCGACGAAGGTGCTCAGCAGGATCGGATCATGCAGCGGGATCGCGCCCCAGCTGAGCTTGCCGAACACGGGGTCGGCGGGCGGGTAGACGTGCGGTGTCATGCGGGAATCCGTGAAACGGCGCGCGGCGCGTCAGGGCGCGGCGGGCGTGGCGATGAAGCTCGCCGGGAATGCGGACGGCGTGTCGACGCGGCACACCTCCGCGCTGACGTAGGGACCGCCGAACGGACCTGGTGCGCTGCGCGGCACGAGTGCTTCGAGCCCGTCCAGGCCGAAGCCGCCGGCCGAGTCGATCGCCATCATCTCGTTCATGCACAGGTGGTCGATGCCGACGCAGCGGTTGAGGATCGCGTCGTAAAGGCCCGGTGCCACGCTGGCGAAATGGCGCACCGGATCGCGCGAGCTCGGCTGCTCGAGCACCATGTAACGGTCACGGTCCAGCGTCGCGCCTTCGCGCTTCACGCGGTCGGTCCACTGCTCGAACCCGTCGCCGTCGAAGGCGTGGAAGCGGAAGCGCATGTGCGAGAAGCCGGCACCGCTGTAGTTGGACGAGAAGCCCTCGTACTCGCCCGGCGTGGCGATCACGGCGTGCAGCTTCGTCTCCATGCCCGGCATCGTGTAGATCATGCCGGCCAGCGCGGGCACGTAGAACGCGTTCATCACCGACGTGCCGGTGAGCGTGAAGCGGATCGGGCGGTCGATCGGAGCGGCGAGTTCGTTGACCGTCGCGATGCCTTGTTCCGGGTAGAGGAACAGCCACTTCCAGTCGAGTGCGACGACCTGTACCTCGAGCGGCTTCACGTCGGCCGGCACCGGGCGTTCCGCATCGAGCCGGCGCAGCGGACGGTAAGGGTCGAGCGTGTGGGTGGTGATCCACGTGACCGCGCCGAGCGCGATGATGATGAGCAGTGGCACGGCCCAGATCACGAGCTCGAGCTGCGTCGAATGGTCCCAGTCGGGCTGGTAGTTGGCCTGTGCGTTCGAGGCGCGGTAGCGCCATGCGAAGAACAGCGTCAGCGCGATCACCGGCACGATCACGATCAGCATGAGCCATGTCGCAAGCACGATCAGGTCGCCCTGCTGGCGTGCGACGTCGCCCGGCGCATCGAGCACCACGGTGCTGCAGCCGGCGAGCAGCGGCAGCAGGCCGAGCGGCAGCGCCAGGCGCGACGGCTTGGTCAGCTTCAGGACACGGGAGGCAGCATGCGCGAGTCTCATGGCGCGGCACTGTAGGCGCGCGTGCCGGGCCTGACGATTGGACGTTTTGTCCTATCGCCTGCGCGCGGCGAGGCTGTCAGGCTTGCCTCGCGGCATCGCGTCCGCCACGCCTTGCGTACGAACCATCGCCGAGTCTCCGCGCACCATGCACACCTCTCCGTCGCATCACGGTACGACCCACGACCACGGACGCACGGCCCACGCCGACGTCGCGCCGGGCGAGATCGCCGTGGGCGTCGTGGTCGGGCGCACGTCCGAGTATTTCGACTTCTTCGTCTACGGCATCGCCTCGGCGCTGGTCTTCCCGACACTGTTCTTCCCGTTCACCGATCACCTGACCGCGACGATGTACTCGTTCGCAGTGTTCGCGCTCGCCTTCGTGACGCGGCCGATCGGCACCGTGCTGTTCATGTGGATCCAGCGCCGCTGGGGCCGCGGCACCAAACTCACGGCGGCGCTGTTCCTGCTCGGCACCGCCACGGCCGGCATCGCGTTCCTGCCCGGCTACTCGACGCTCGGCGCCGCATCGATCGCACTGCTCGCGTTCTTCCGCATGCTGCAGGGCGTCGCACTCGGCGGCTCGTGGGACGGCCTGCCTTCGTTGCTCGCGCTCAATGCGCCGAAGGAACGCCGCGGCTGGTACGCGATGCTCGGCCAGCTCGGTGCGCCGGTCGGTTTCATCGTCGCCGCGGGCGTGTTCGCCTACCTCTACGCCGCGCTCCCGTCCGACGAGGTGCGCGACTGGGGCTGGCGCTATCCGTTCTTCGTCGCGTTCGCGATCAACGTCGTGGCGCTGTTCGCGCGCCTGCGCATCGTCGTCGCCGAGGAATACGTGCAGCGCATGGGCGAGCTCGAACTCGAGCCGAAGCCCGTCGCCGAGCTCGTGCGCGCGAAGGGACGACACGTCGTGATCGGCGCGTTCGCCGCGCTGGCCAGCTACGCGCTGTTCCACATCGTGACGATCTTCCCGCTGTCGTGGGTGATGCTGTTCACCGAGCAGCCGATCCACGCTTTCCTGATGCTGCAGATCGGCGGTGCATTCCTCGCCTGCGGCGCGACGGTGGCGTCGGGTCTGATCGCCGATCGCATCGGCCGCGAGCGCACGCTGCGCGGCCTCGCGATCGCGATCGCCGTGTACAGCGGCTTCGCGCCGAACCTGCTCGGTGCAGGCGGGGCGGGGCAGGCGGTCTTCATCCTGCTCGGCTTCGTGCTGCTCGGCCTCTCGTACGGCCAGGCCGCGGGAGCCGTCACGGCAAACTTCGGCTCGGCCTACCGCTACACGGGCGCCGCGCTGACGTCGGATCTCGCGTGGCTGATCGGTGCGGCGTTCGCGCCGCTCGTCGCGCTCGGCCTGTGCGCGCGCCTCGGCCTGCCGTATGTCGGCGTGTACCTGCTGTCGGGTGCCGCCGCGACCCTCGGCGCGCTCGCGTTGAGCAAGCGCCTGCAGGCGAAGCGCTCCGCGTCCTGACATCCCGAACGCTGCAACCGCCGCGGCGTATTGCGGCGACCTGCCTCCGCCTACGAGGCGCGTGAGTGACGCTCCTCACGCGTGTCGCCGTTCACGCGCTGCAGTTCCTCGAGCATCTCCCGGCGGTTCCGCGCGACGAAGCGGCGCAGGTCGACGACGAACGCGTGGATGTTGCGCCAGCCGATGCGCGCGATGACCAGGGTCGCGAAGGCGTGGAGGATCAGCACGCCGACACCCACTACGGGCATGTTGAAATACTTTCCATCCGTGAGCATGCCGAGCACGAACAGGGCGCCCAGCACGATCCAGAACGCGATCGACGGTTCGAGTGTTTCTCGGAGCAGTTCCGGCGCGGGACCGTCGCGCCGGGCGGCGCGACGGATCGAGAGCACGCTGAAGCCGATGCGCAGCGCGATGGAGGCCAGCAGTCCCGGAAAGGCGGCCGGCATCATGCCCCACGCGAGGGCCAGCAGTGCGAGCATGAGAAAGCCGAGGGACATCATGAAGATGAGCTGTTCGATGGGTGTGTAGACCTCTGGCTCCAGCAGTGCGCCGTAGCGGTACTGCAGGGTGTCCTGGGCCGTGTCGGCACGGTGTCCACGGGCCTGCCATGCCCGGCGAGGCTGCTTCATCGAAAGGATCACCGTGCGCACGTCGAGTGCCTCGAGCAGGCCCGCGCGTTCGACCTGCGTGCGGCGGGGCTCCAGCAGCGTCTTGAGCACCTCGCACATCCACATCACGATCGTGTCCAGGAAGAGTGCGAGGACCACGGCACCGACCGGCCAATGCAGCACGGTCACACCGAGCAAGGGCACGCAGGCGCCGACCGCGTGCCGGATCACCGTCTGTCTCGCGTAGCCGGCTTCGCGGGCCTCCCAGCCCGCGAGCACCTGGGGTGCGGCCATGTGCGCCCGCACGAGGTGATGTTCGCGCAACGGCTGCTCCTGCGCCTGTCGGTCCCAGAAGAACAGCGTCACATGCATCCCCTTCCGCGCAGGCCGCGATGTTGCGTCTGCCTGCGTCCACGGAAGGTGGCGGCAAGAGGTGCCGCGGTCGCGGGTGGGGCGCGAGATCGCGCGCCGGCTGGGATACGGCGCCGTCCCGCGTAGGCGGGTTCGGCGTACGGCCCTGGTGGCCGGATGCCCGCAACGACATTCCCGCGACACGCCTCGTGCACGCTCGGCGAGCCTCCGCACGCGACGCCGACGTCGCTCGCCGGGCATCCCGATTACCCCGCCGAGGGCCGATGCCGATGGGTATGATGGAACACATGGACGACATGCGCGGACACGCTGTGCCGGCCGAGCCGCTGTCGATCCTCGTGATCGAGGACAACGCGCAGCTCGCGGCCAACCTCTACGACTACCTCGAGGCCTGCGGACACGTGCTCGATGCGGCACCCGACGGCGTGTCGGGCCTGCATCTCGCCGTGACGAAGGACTACGACGCGATCGTGCTCGACTGGAACCTGCCGCGCATGGACGGCATCACGCTCCTGCGCAGGTTGCGCACGCAGGCGCGCAAGGCCGTGCCGGTGATCATGCTGACCGCGCGCGATCAGCTCGCCGACAAGATCGACGGCTTCGAATCGGGGCTCGACGACTACCTCGTCAAACCCGTCGCGCTGGCCGAGATCGAGGTGCGCCTTCGAGCACTCGTCGCGCGTCGGCGTCAGGCCGTGACCGGCGAGAGCGTGCTCGCGCTCGCCGACCTGCGCTTCAATCTCGGCACGCTCGAAGTCGTGCGCGGGGATCGGCGCATCCCGCTGACACGCACGAGCCGTCGCCTGCTCGAGGTGCTCATGCGCGAGAGTCCGCGCGTGGTCACGCGCGAGCGCCTCGAACACGTGACCTGGGGCGAGGCCTCGCCCGAGAGCGATCTCCTGCGTTCGCACATGTACGTGCTGCGGCGCGCGATCGACCATGACGGCGAGCGCAAGCTGCTGCACACGGTGACCGGCGTCGGCTATCGCCTCTCGGACAGCATCTAGGCGCGCCGTGGCGAACCGGCCGACGCGCAGCCTGCACTGGTGGGTCAGCATGGCGCTGATCGCGTTCGGCCTGCTCATGATGCTCGCGCTGAGCGTGCAGGGCCTGCGCAGCCAGGGCCTCGTCGAGCACCGCATCTGGCGCGACATCCTCGAATCCACGTCGCGAACCTACGCGCAGCAATGGGCGGCCGATCCGGCCACGCCGTTGCCGCGCAGCGGCGTGCTGCGCTCGTGGTTCGTGCAGGGGGATGCATTCCCGGCCGATGTCCCGGAGTACCTGCGCAGCGCGTCGCTCGGTCATCACTCGTCGGAAGGCAGCGTCTCCGACATCTTCGACACCGACGACGTGTTCCATGCCTTCATCGCACCGCTCGGCGGCGGGCGCCTGATCACGATCGTGGACATCGACGAGCTCGAGAGCCAGCAGAATCGCGATTCGCTGCTCGGCATCGTGTGGGCGGTGCTGTTCATCGCGCTCATCGCCACGGTGATCGGCTGGTTGCACCACAACCTCGTGCGCCCCGTGCGTGACATCGCCGCACGCATGCAGGCCATCGATCCCGCTTCGCCCGGCGAACGCCTGCCCACCTCGTACCGGCAGGACGAGATCCAGGTCATCGCACGCGCCTGCAATGCGCACCTCGATCGCGTCGAGCGTTTCATCGCGCGCGAACGCAGCCTGCTCGACCAGGCCAGTCACGAGTTCCGAACGCCGCTCGCGGTGGTGTCCGGTGCGGTCGACATCCTGCGTCGCCAGCCGCTTCCGGCGGTGTCGCAGCCGGTGGTCGAACGCATCGACGGTGCCGTCGCGTCGCTGTCGGAAGTCATGGCGGCGCTGCTGTACCTCGCACGCGAGACACCGTCGTCGGAACTCGCCGCCGACGTGACCGCCGTGCACCGGTTGCTGCCGTCGCTCATGGCCGACCACGAGCATCTCCTCGCGCAGCGCGACGTGCGCTTCGAACTCGGCGAGCTCGAGCCGACGCTCGTCGACGCACCGGAGGCGATGGTGCGCATCGCGCTCGGCAATCTGCTGCGCAATGCCGCGGAGAACACCGACCAGGGCCGCATCCTCGTCGCCGTGCGCGATGGCGTCGTCGAGATCGCGGACTCGGGGCGCGGCGTCGACGCCGCCGATACGGCACGCCGTTATCGCGAGAGTCTGCGTGCCGCCGCGCCGACGCGCGGGCAAGGCCTCGGCCTGTTCCTGATCGGCCGCATCTGCGAGCGCTTCGGCTGGCGTCTCGCGATCGAGCCGATGCCGTCGAACGGCACGCTCGCACGGCTGGACCTCGGTGCGAGCCTGCTGCCGCCGACGGACCTCGGCTGACGCGCGACATCGCCGCGACATCGCTTCGCCATGCTCGACCTGCGCATGCTCGACGCCTGCGCACGAGGTGATCGCCGCGCGCGCCGCGACCACCCGACCTCCCCACGAGCACGAGGCCCGGTTCGACATGAAACGATTGCTGATATCCGCCCTGCTGGCCGCGTTGCCGGCCTGCGGCATGGCACAAGGCGATGATCCCGATGGCGGTGATGGAGGCGGTCCGCCGCGCTGGGGGCTCGGCGTGGCCGTGGTCGCCACCGACAGTCCGTACGCAGGCGAGGGCACACGCGTGATGCCGGTGCCGCTGGTCACCTACCAGGGCGAGAAGTTCTACTTCCGCGGCATCACCGCGGGATGGCAGTTCGTCGAGAACGACACGTTCGCGTTCGGCGTGGTCGCGTCGCTGCGCATGGACGGCTTCGACATCGACGATCTCGGCAGGACCGAACTCGCACGCAACGGTCTCGACTACCGTCTGCTCGAGGATCGCGACAACGGTCTGGATCTCGGTGTGTCGGCGAAGTGGAACGGCGCGGCCGGCGAACTCGAGCTCGGCCTGCTCGCCGATGCCACCGACACGAGCGGCGGCTACGAGGCCTCGCTGCAGTACGGCTACCCGTTCGAGATCGGCAAGGCGCGCATCACCCCGAACGCGGGCGTGAAGTGGATGTCGAAGGACATGGCCAACTACTACTACGGCACGCTCGACAAGGAGGTCGCGCGCGGTGTGGTCGACTACACGCCGGGCTCCGTCGCGGTGCCGCACATCGGTGTCACGTTCGCACGTCCGATCGGCGAGAAGTGGGCGATGTTCGCCTCGCTCGAGTACAGCAGCCTGCCCGACGAGATCGCCGACAGTCCGTTCCTCGAGCGCGGTGCCGACACGAAGACGTCGCTGATCCTCGGCGTCTCGCGCGGATTCTGATGTCCCGCGCGCGCCGGCGCCTCCGGCGCGCGCCACCCGCTTCACGATGAACCTTCTCCTCGCGCTGCTGGTCCTGCTTTACGCGATCGGCGCGCTCGCCTACATCCTGTACTTCCGCCGTTCCGAAGCAGGCTCTGCACGCACCCATCGCACACCGGTTCCTGCATCACGTCCTGTCGTCGGCATCCTGTCCGACGACATCGCGCACATCGCATGCCTGCATCGTGTCCTCGAGCGTGCGGACTTCATCGTCGACGTGTTCGCGAGCAGGCATGACCTTCTGCATGCGGCCTCGCTGCCTGCCGTCGAGGTGCTCCTGGTCGACGGCTCGCGTGCTGCGATGGCATGCGAAGCGGATCGTCCGATGGACGCGCTTCTTGCGCACGTGCCACGCCTCGTCGTGGGGAACGGCGAAGCCCATGGCGCCTGCATCGTGGTCCCGTATCCGACGACTGCGCACGACCACGACGTGTTCGTCGCGACGATCCGTGCCGCGGTCGCTCTGGGGCGAGGTATCGGTCGAAGGGGCGGCATGCCCTGATCGAACGTTCGCCTGCCTTCACGCCTTGGAGAAGCTCCGGGGTCGGGTCCATGTGTCCGATGCCGACCTGTCCATCGTGGAGTGCCTTCATGGACACATGAACCTGACCCCAGGCTGGGGGGGCTCCCGTCAGCATGAGCCTGACCTCCGTGGGGCCAGGCCGCCTTCGCGTGTCTTCCACGCTTACGTCTACACAGGCATCCGGCGCGTGACGTGTCGCTTCAGCCCGGCCACACCATCGTCGACGAGCGCATAGACCACCGGGACGACGAGCAGGCTCAACACCGTCGAGGTGACGAGTCCGCCGATGACGACGATCGCCATCGGTGCCCGGAAGCTCGGATCCGCACCCCAGCCGAGCGCGACAGGCAGCATGCCGGCGCCCATCGCGAGCGTGGTCATGACGATGGGCCTTGCGCGCTTGCGGCAGGCGTCGAGGATCGCCTCGTCACGTGACGCGCCGTCTTCGCGGCGTGCGATCACGATGTAGTCGACGAGCAGGATCGCGTTCTTCGTGGTGATGCCCATCAGCATGATCAGGCCGATCATCGCCGGCATCGACAGGCTCGACGCGGTGACGGCGAGCGCGAGGAACGCCCCCGGAACCGACAGCACGAGTGCGACGAGGATCGTCACGGGCTGGGCGAAGTCCTCGAGCAGCAACACGAGCACGGCGTAGATGCACAGCACGCCCATCGCCATCGCGAGCAGGAAGCCCGAGACGAGCTCACCCATGACCTCGGCATCGCCGGCCGACGCGGACACGATGCCTCTCGGTGGCGAATGCAGGCTCGGCAGCGCTTCCGCGGCCGCCTCGACATCGCCGAGCGGGCGACCGCCGAGTTCGACCTCGAAGCTCACGTTGCGCATGCGGTCGCGTCGCGAGATCGTGACGGGACCGCCGTCGAAACCGATCGTGGCGACGCTCGCGAGCGGCACCGGCCCGCCCGTGCCGGGAACGGACAGCTGGCCGAGAAGCTCGGTATCGCCGCGTACGCGCTCGGGCAGCCGCACGACGACATCGAGCTGACGTTCGCCGACATCGAGTTTCGCCAGCGCTTCGGAATAGTCGCCGAGTGTCGCGACGCGCAGGCTGTCGGCGACCGCCGCAGAGGTCACGCCGAGCCGCGCGGCGCGTGCGGGATCGGGCCGCACGACCAGTTCCGGCGCGACCCGCGCGAGTGACGAGGTCACCGCGCCGATGCCGGGGATCGTGCGCAGCTCGCGCTCCACGTCTGCGGCGTGACGCTCCAGGGCTTGCGCATCGTCGGAGGCGAGCGCGACCACATGGCGCTCGCCGCTGCCGCCCATGCCGACTTCGACACGCACGCCGGGAAGGTCGGCCAGCACATGCCGGAACCCTGCCTCGATCGTCTGGCGCGTCGTTCCGGCGCGCTCGCCGCGCGGCGCGAGATTGACGGTCAGGACGGCCCCGCCGACCCCGGCTACCGGGGCGTCTGCGGGCTCGGTCGGGTCGTCGCCCGCGCTGCCGCCACCGATCGTGGTGTAGACGCTGCGCACGTGCGCGAGCGGCTGGAGGCGCGTGCGGGCGTTCTCGGCCATGGCGATCGTCTCGTCGAGGCGCGTGCCCGGCGGCATCGTCAGCGTGACCTGCGTGTGCGCGCCGTCATCGGGTGGCATGAACTCGCCAGGCAGCATCGTCGCGAGCGCGGCGCCACCGGCGAGCAGGGCGCTCGTCGCGGCAAGCGTCGCCATGCGGTACCGAAGCACGCGCCGTGCGATCGCGAGGTACGCTCCCAGCCATGCTGGCGCATGTGCGGCCCCGGTCGGCCGCGCGAGGAGCCAGGCCGCCATCATCGGCGTGAGCATGCGTGCGACGACGAGTGAGAAGAACACCGCGATCGCCGCGGTCCAGCCGAACTGCACGAAGTACCGACCGACCACGCCGTCCATGAGCGACGTCGGCAGGAACACGGCGATCAGCGTGAACGTCGTCGCGATCACGGCCAGCCCGATTTCGTCGGCCGCCTCCATCGCCGCGCGGTACGGTGGCTTGCCCATGTGCAGGTGGCGCTCGATGTTCTCGATCTCGACGATCGCGTCGTCGACGAGCACGCCGACCACGAGCGACAGCGCGAGCAGCGACACGGTGTTGATCGTGAAGCCCATCGCGTGCAACACCGCGAACGTGGGAATGACCGACAACGGCAGCGCCACGGCCGCGATGAACGTCGCACGGGCATCGCGCAGGAAGGCGAACACGACGAGGATCGCGAGCAGGGCGCCTTCGACGAGCAGCATCGTCGAGCCGCGGTAGTTCTCCTCCACGGGGGCGGCGAGGTCGAGGGCTTCGCGGATGCGCAGCTCGGGATGTTCGCTCCCGAACGCGTCCAGCGCGGCGCGCACACCTTGCGCGACCTCGACTTCGCCCGCGCCGCGTGCACGCACGATCTCGAACCCGACCACGCGCTCGCCGTCGAGCATCGCGGCACTGCGCCGCTCGGCGAACGTGTCGTGCACGCTCGCCACGTCGCCGAGGCGGATCGCGCGGCCATCGCCCAGCGGAAGCTCCATCGTCGCGAGGTCGCGTGCCGAGGCCACCGTCGCGATCGTGCGCACGCGCTGCTCGATACCGCCGATGTCGGCCCGGCCTCCCGAGGCTTCCTGCTGCATGCGCCGCAGCTGGCCCGACACGTCGGCGGCCGTGGTGCGCAGCGCGAGCAGCCGTGCGGGATCGAGTTCCACACGCACTTCGCGCGTCAGCCCGCCTACGCGCGTCACGGCACCGACGCCACGCACGGCGAGCAGGCGCCGCGTGATGTCGCGATCCACCAGCCACGAGAGTCCTTCGTCGTCGAGACGCGGCGAGGCCACGGTGTAGGCGAGCATCGGCGCTCCGGCGAGCTCGACCTTGCGGATCACCGGATCGCGCAGCTCGGGCGGGAGGTCGCCGCGTACGCGTGCGACCGCGTCGCGCACGTCGTCGAGGGCTTCCTGCAGCGGCTTGCCGATGTGGAACTCGACCGTCATCGCGACCAGGCCATCGCTCAGCGTGGCGTCGACGTGCCGCAGTCCCTGCAACGTGGCGATCGCGTTCTCCAATCTGCGCGCGACGTCGTTCTCGAGCCGCGTCGGCGAGGCTCCAGGCAGGGCCGCGGTGATCGTGACGATCGGCAGGTCGATGTCGGGGAAGTCCTGCACTTTCATCGCGGCGAAGCCGTGCACTCCTGCCGCGGCGAGCAGGACGAAAACGAGCACGACGGCAGACGGATGGCGGATCGACCACGACGAGACGTTCATGCGCATGGTCGTGTCCTCACTCGAGCGGCGTGGTGGCGTCGGCGGCGCCCGGCGAGGCGACGACCCGCACGCGATCGCCGTCGCCGAGGAAGGCCGCTCCGCGGTCGACGACGCGATCCTCAAGGGCGAGGCCGTCGATGATCTCGATGCGATCACCGGCACGGCGTCCCGGCGTGACCTTCACGTGCGAGACGCGGTCGTCGGCGCCGATGCGCAGCACATGCGCGAATCCCTCGCGCAGCACGAGCGCACGTTGCGGTACCGTCATGGCCTCGACGGCCGCGGTCTCGATGCCGCCACGCGCGAACTGGCCGGCGCGCGTGCGGCCCGGAGCGAGATCGACGTATACGATTCCCTTGAGCGTCGATGCGTCGAGTGTCGGCGCGATCGTGCGCACGGTTCCGTCGACGGTCGAGCCATCGTCGAGTACCACGTGCGCGACGGCGCCGGGAGCGAGCCCGGCCATGCCGGCGGCGGTGACTTCTGCGCGCCACTCGAGGCGGCCGCCGCGGATGAGCCGGAACAGCTCCTCACCTGCGGGCAGCACCGCGCCGACGGTCGCCGAACGCGACGACACGATGCCGTCATCGGGTGCGTGCACCCGGGTCCGGTCCAGCCTGAGGCGCTGGCGTTGCCGCGAGGCCGTCGCGGCGCCGAGGCGCGCGCGTGCGCTGCCTTCGAGTGCGACGAGCTGGTCGATCTGCTGCCGCGACAGCGCGCCGCTGCCGTCGAGCCGACGCGCACGTTTCGCATTCGCCTCGGCTTCCGCGAGCAGCGCCGCCGCCTCGGCGACGGCGGCTTCTGCCTCGGCGAGTTCGGCGAGCACGACGTCCTTCGCGAACACGGCCATGACGTCGCCACGCTTCACGCGATCGCCGACGTCGACGAGGACGTCGGCCAGGCGCAGGCCGTCGGCCTCGGTGCCGACGCTCGCCTCGTGCCACGGCGCGATCACGCCCGACGCCTCGATGCGCAGGGGCAGCGTGTCGCGGCGTGGCGACGTGACGGTCACTGCCGGCACAGCGGCCTGCCCGGAGGTGTCGAGTACGGGATCGGCCGATGCCCGCGGCCATGCGACGAACGAGGTGGCGACGGCGAATACGACAGCCGAAGCGATGCAGAGGCGTGGCGAGATCATTCCGGGACTCGATGAGGGGGGAGGGATGCGGGGCGCGTCGAAGCGCGCGCGGCGACGGCCGACGCGATGACGCCGACACGGCCCCGGAGATCGCGGCGTTCGTGCAGGTGTCTTGGGCACATGCGGCATGCCGTCGCCACTCGGCGACGCGAGCTTGCGTCGCCGATGTCGTGGAGGTGTCGTAGTGCAGGGTCGGGACGCCTGCGCGTCAACCGGGATCGCGCCCGTGCGTCGTGCCGGTCGAGACGCCGTTCGTCGGTACCGCGATCATGAGCCCGACGAGGACGACGGCATGCGATGCGCCACACCCGGGACGACCCTGGCAGCGATCGCCGTTGCCGGACTCTCCGCGACGGCATCGGCATTCGAGGGTCTGCGTCGCGTCGATGCGGCGCTGCTGCGACACCTCGAGCGAACCGACGAGATCGTCCTGCGTGTACTCGGCGCTTGCCGTGATGCGCAGCTCGTGCGCGCCCGCGACGCCTTCGACGTCGTCGCTACCAGCGATGCACGCGAGCGGTCGGAGACCGAGGCTTCGGCTATGCGGTGACGGCGAAGGGCGGCGCGGGGAGCACGATGATCGGCGCCGTGCGGGATGTGCGGCTCGTTCTGCCGAGTGGAGCCCGCTAGTCGCGATCGTCCGGGCGGGGATCCGCGAGCGGGAGCGTCTCCAGCGCGAGGATGCCGCGGCTCAGTGCCGTCGTGACCGCATGCGTGCGGTCGCGTGCGCCGAGCTTGGCCATGATGCTCTTCATGTGCGCCTTGACGGTCTGCTCGGAGATGCCCATGCGGCCGCCGATGAGCTTGTTCGAGAGCCCGGCCCCGGCGTGGCGCAGCACGTCGATCTCGCGCGGCGACAAGGCGTCGTCGACGACGTGTGCGGCGATGCTCTCGGCGATGACGCCGGGCACGGGCAGACGGCGTCCCGCGTGCACGGCGCGGATCGTGTCGATGAGTTCGCGGCGCAGCATGTCCTTGAGCAGGTACGCGGCGGCCCCGGCGTGGAGGGCACGCACGGCACGCACGTCGCCCGTGTACGTGGTCAGCACGATGATGCGCGCGCGCGGGTCCTGCGCACGGATGCGCGTGATCGCCTCGACGCCGTCCATGCGCGGCAACTGCAGATCCATGAGCACGACATCGGGGCGCAGCGCTGCGAACAGCTCGACCGCCTGCTCGCCATCGGTGGCTTCGCCGACGAGGCGCATGTCGGGCTGCGAGGCGAGCATCGCGGAGAGGCCATCGCGCAGCAGCGGATGATCGTCGACGACGAGTACGGCGATCGACGCGGGAGGTACGGTCGTCATGGCGGGTCCGTGAGGCGGATGGATCGGCGCAGCCAGCCGCGCCGCACGTGCAGGTAGGCGCGATCCGCGGCCACGTTCACGTGCACCTCGGTGCCGGCCGACGGGCGCGACCAGAGCTGGAATTCCGCACCCAGCCGCTCCGCACGCTCGCGCATGCCGCTGATGCCGAAATGCCCCGGGCGTCCTGCGTCTCCTTCGGGAAGGCCGATACCGTCGTCGCGCACGCGCAGGCGCAGCACGCGGTGTCCGTAGCCGACCTCGATCTCGATGGCCTCCGCGCGGGCGTGGCGGATCGCATTGAGCAGGGCTTCGCGTCCGATGAGGTAGAGCTCCTCGGCCGCACACGGCATCAGCGTGCGCGGCTCGCCCTCGAGCACGAGGGCGATCGCCGGAGCGCTGCCGTGGACTTCGTCACGCACGAGCAACAGTGCCGCACCGAGTTCGCGGGTGCCGAGGGCGGTCTGGCGAAGGCCTTGCACACGTTCGCGTCCCTCGGTGACGGCCTGCTCGGCGAGGTCCATCGCGCGGCCGAGTTCGGCGCGCAGCGGGTCGTCCTGGGGCAGCCGCTGCGAGGCCGCGTGCAGGCGGAGGATCAGGCCTTGCGTGCCCTGCAGCAGCGTGTCGTGCAGCTCGCGTGCGATGCGCTCGCGCTCCTCATGGCGCTCCTCGAGACGCGTGCGCACGCGCGCAGCCACCTGGCGACCGCGCAGGCGTGCCGCGAACGCGAGCACGATCACGGCCAGTACCGCACACAGCACCTTGAATGCGGCGGTCTGCACGAACGTGGGAGCGATGCGGAACTCGCGCACGGCGGGATGCGCGCTCCAGAGACCGTCCTCGTTGGCGGCCTGCACCTCGAAGCGGTAACGCCCGGGTCCGAGGTTGGCGTACGACGCGCGCGTGAGGTCGCCGGCGTCGTGCCAGTCGGTGTCGACCCCGACGAGGCGCGTGCGGTAGTTCACGCGATCCGGCCGCGAGAGGCTCGTGGCGGCGTAGTCGATCTGGAGCTGCGTCGTGCCCTCGGGCAGGACGAGTCCGTCGCGCAGCGTCTGCTGCAGCTGGCCGTGGGCGATCGCGCCGATCGTCACGAACGGCGCGACGGGATTGCGGCGCAGCGCGTGCGTGTCGAGCCAGGCGAGCCCGTGGTTGGTCGACATCCAGAGCACGCCGTCGCGACCGAGTGCGAGCGTCGGCACGGTGCTCGCCTGCAGCGCGAGGCCGGGCAGGCCGTCGACCGCGTCGAACACGCGCGCGCCCGACAAGGCGTTCCCCGTGTCGACGCTGCGGCGCACGTCGTCGAACGCGACGCGCACGAGCCCGCGATTCCCGAACAGCCACAGTTGCGCGTCACCGTCGACGACGAGGCCGTTGATGCCTTCCAGCATGCCGTCGAGCGCACTCGGCACGGCATGGAATCGGTCGTCGGCGCCGAGGATCGCGAGACCATTCTCGCCGGCGGCCAGCCATCGTCCCTCGTGCGCGAACAGGCCGGTGAGCGGCCCGACCTGGAGGCCGTCGGCCGTCGTGTAATGGCGTACGCCGTCCCGCTGCACGACGCGCACGTCGCCGTCGGGATAGCCCAGTGCGAGGACGTCGTCGTGCAGCGACAGCACCGAGCAGCCGAGCGCCGGAAGGCGAGGATCCTCGCGCCAGCCGCTGCCATCGTGGTGCAGGGTGTAGCGCCGGCCCAGGCACATCCACGCTTCGGCGGAGCCCGCGAACGCCATCGCGTGCACGTAGGTGCGTTCGGGCACGTCCGGCAGCGGGGTCTCGTGTACCTCGCCGTCGCGCTGCCACTGCACCTTGCCTTCGACGGTAGTCCACACGACATCGCCCCGCGGAGGCTCGGCACGCGACCGCCCGGCTTCGATGCCGGCCAGCAGCGTGCGGTCGAGTCGCCACGGCCGGTTGTCCTCGCCGTAGGCGTACACGTCGCCGTCGACCGCCTGGAACAACGTGTGCCGCGCCATGACCGGCGTACCGATCATCGGCAGCGCGCGGATGAGGTCGGAGCGCAGGCGATCGAGTCCCTGGTTCGTGCCGACCCACAGATTGCCTTCGCGATCCTCGAGCACGGGCGCGGCATAGGTCGACGTGAGGCCCTGGGCCACGTCGAAGCGTTCGACACGGGGCGTGTCGGAACCCGGCGCGGCGTGGACACGCAACACGCCGCCGCCGCCCGACCGGCTCGCCCACAGGCTGCCATCCGACGCCGCGCGCAGACGGCTCGCCTTGAGGCCTGGCAGCCTGCGCACGTCACGCGTGGCGTGATCGATCACGCCGTGGGCATCGGCGAGCGGCGAGAGGCCGTGCATGCGGTCGGCCAGCCAGATCTCGCCGTCGGCGCGTTCGGCCAGCGTCGCGAACGCGGTGACGGCCTGGCCCGTCGGCTCGAACCGCGTGCCGTGCGCGGGCAGGTGAACGATCGTCGTTCCCGTGCTCACCCACAGCGTGCCGCGCGAATCGCGCAGCAGCCAGTGTGCGTTGTCGCCGGGGTAATGCATCGAGGTGGGAGGTGGCTGGAACCGTGTGCCGTCGAACCAGCGCAAGCCGCCGTCGACGGCGACCCATACGCGTCCGTCGGCATCGGCGGTAATGCGAGGGATCAATCCGCTCGGGATGCCCTGTGCTTCGCCGAAGGCCTGGATCCTGCCGTCCGCCAGGCGCATCACGCCGGCGTTGTAGGTGCCGATCCAGAACGCGCCGTCCGGGGTGATCTCGAGCGTGGTCATGTTGCGCGAGGTGAACGATTGTCCTTCCGGTGCGATCTGGCGCTCGAAGCGTCGACCGTCGAACCGGTAGAGCCCCGAACCCGTCGCGAGCCAGAGCGCGCCGTCCGCTGCCTGCGCGATGTCCCAGATGTCGCCTGGCGCACCGCGCTCGATCGGCCATGCGAGGTGGTCGAATCCCTGCAGCACGTTCGCGGGATCGGCGACCGGCGCGGATTCGGCGTTGCCCCCGAGGCAGGCGAACCCCGCGACGAGCGCCCACGCACACAGGCGCACGCATCGCGGCACGTCGGGGCGGGGGATCGAAGGCATGGCGTGCATTCTGGCAAAAGCGGGGGAGGCGCCAACACCTCTTTCGGGGTAGGCGGCCCGGCGCGCGATGTGGGCTACTCGACGCGCAAAGGAGTCGGGAGAGCCCATGCAGCGACTGTACGCGATGTTTCCGGACCGAGGCCCCGGCCTCGGCCTGCTGCTGCTGCGCCTCGAGCTGGCGCTCATGCTGCTGCTCGATCCGATGGGCCGATGCCTGGACGCCGGCGGGCCCTGGCCGATGGCGCTCGCATGGCTCGCGGCGCTGCTGCTCGGCCTCGGCCTCATGGCGCCACTCGCATTGCTGATCGCCGTGCTCGTCACGCTGCCGCGCGTGCCCGAGCCACTGGCGCTGTGCATCCTCGCCCACGCCGCCGGGCTCATGCTGCTCGGTCCCGGAGCGTTCTCGCTCGACGCGAAGCTGTTCGGTCGACGCGTCGTGCACGCGGACGTGCCGCGACGGCGGGCGGTCGATGACCCGAAAGAGTAGTCCGTGGGCGCCCCCATCGCGGGTAGGGCGGTGCGCCACGACCGACGACCATGGGCACCTGAATTCCAACAGGTCATCGGCATGTCCTCCCGCCTGCCCTTCGCCTCGCCGGTCCTGACCGACGCGCGACTCGACGCATCGGACGGAACGTCCCGCTCGCCGCGCGGGGTCCTGCGCGCGATCGACTACATCGAACGCCACCTCGGCGACCCGGTCAGCGTCGCCGAGCTCGCGGCGGTCGCCTGCATGAGCCGCTTCCACCTCGCACGCCTGTTCCGCGCGAGCACCGGTGCGAGCCCGATGGCCTACCTGCGCCGGCGCCGCATCGAGCAGGCCCAGGTGCTGCTGCGACGTGGCGGTCGCAAGGTCAGCGAGATCGCGAGCGACCTCTGCTTCTTCGACCAGAGTCATTTCGTGCGCAGCTTCCGTCAGGCCACGGGCTGCACGCCACGCAGCTTCGCCGCTGCGTGCTCCGAAGCGCGCAGCTGACGCCTTCCCTTCCTTCTCCCCTTCTTCACCAGGAGTTCCTCCGATGCCCACCGCCGTCGCCGCCCCCGGCAAGTCCCTGCTCTCGCCGACCAACCACGTGCTCGTACTGATCGACCACCAGTCGCAGATGTCATTCGCGACGCACTCGATCGACATCGCCACGCTGCGCAACAACGTCGCGCTGGTGAGCAAGGGCGCGGCCGGCTTCAAGGTGCCGACCGTGCTCACCACGGTCGCCGAGCAGTCGTTCGCGGGTCCGCTGTTTCCCGAGATCACGGCCGCGCTCCCGGATGCAACCGCGCTGGATCGCACGAGCATGAACGCGTGGGAGGATGCCGCCGTGATCGAGGCGATCAATCGCATCGGGCGTCCGCGCATCGTGCTCGCCGGACTGTGGACCAGCGTGTGCATCGTCGGGCCTGCGGTTTCGGCGATCGAGCAGGGTTTCGAGGTCTACGTGATCGCCGATGCCTGCGGCGACGTCAGCGACGAGGCCCACGAACGCGCGATGGCCCGCATGGTGCAGGCCGGTGCGGTGCCGGTCACGAGCGTGCAGTACCTGCTCGAGCTGCAGCGCGACTGGGCGCGCGGCGAGACCTACGACCTCACCACGGGCATCGCGCGCGTGCATGCCGGCGGCTACGGCCTCGGCATCCAGTACGCCAAGACCATGTTCGGCGCGTCCGAAGGCGGCCACTGAGGTGGGTGTCGCCGCTTCCACGTCGCGCATCGACGCGGCCTTGCTGCTGCTGCGCGTCGCGGGCGGCGGCTTCCTGCTGCCGCACGGCCTCGGCAAGCTCGTCGGTGCGTTCGGCGGGCCGGGCCTCGCGGGCTTCGCCGACGAACTGGTGCAGTTCGGACTGCCGGCGGCGGCGCCGATCCCGCTGCTGCTCGCCCTCGTGCAGACGCTGTCGGGACTGGCCGTGCTGCTCGGTGTGTGGACGCGCGGCTCTGCGGCCGTCGCGGCCTGCTTCATCGCGACGACCGTGTGGATCGCCGCGCCGCACGGCTGGTTCTGGATGCGCACGGGCCTCGAGTACCCGCTGATGTGGCTGATCGTGCTGCTCGCGCTCGTGCTGCTCGGCGGTGGCCGCTGGTCGCTCGTCTCGACGCGTCCACGTGACGCCGGGGCGGCGTCGTGAGCGCGGGGCCGAAGCACCCGGCAAGGCGCAACCTGCTCATCGGTGCCGGTGCCGCCCTCGTCGGCGGGCTCGCGTTTCGCGGCCTGCATCGCACCCCACAGGAGTCCTCCGCCGTGATCGACCTGGTCATCCGCAACGCACGCATCACGACGCTCGATCCCACGCGGCCCGAAGCGTCAGCGATCGCTATCGCCGATGGTCGCATCGTCGCCGTCGGCAGCGACGACGAAGTCATGCGCGCGGCTGGCAACGCGCGCGTGATCGACGCGCGCGGACGCCGACTGATCCCGGGGCTCAACGACAGCCACACGCACCTGATCCGCGGCGGCCTCAACTACAACCTGGAATTGCGCTGGGACGGACTGCGTTCGCTCGCCGACGCGATGGCGATGCTCAAGGCGCAGGTCGACGTCACCCCGGCGCCGCAATGGGTGCGTGTGGTCGGCGGCTTCACCGAGCACCAGTTCGTCGAGAAGCGCCTGCCGACGCTCGACGAGCTCAACGCGATCGCACCGGACACGCCGGTGTTCCTGCTGCACCTCTACGATCGCGCCCTGCTCAACCGCGCCGCGCTGCGCGCCTGCGGCTACGACAAGGACACTCCCGATCCGCCGGGTGGCCGCATCGAGCGCGACAAGGCCGGCCATCCGACCGGCCTGCTGCTCGCCAAGCCCAATGCGCTGATCCTCTACGCGACGCTGGCCAGGGGGCCGAAGCTGCCGGTCGAGTACCAGGCCAACTCCACGCGTCATTTCATGCGCGAGTTGAACCGGCTCGGCATCACCTCGGTGATCGATGCCGGCGGCGGCTTCCAGAACTATCCCGAGGACTACCGGGTCATCGAGCAGCTGCATCGCGACGATCAGCTGACGGTGCGCATCGCCTACAACCTGTTCACCCAGAACAAGGGCAGGGAAGTGGACGACTTCCGTGGCTGGAGCGAGATTCTGCAGCCGCGCCAGGGCGACGACCTGCTGCGCCACAACGGCGCCGGCGAGATGCTGGTGTTTTCGGCGGCCGACTTCGAGCTGTTCAACGAGCCGAGGCCCGAACTGCCGCCCGAGCTCGAGCCCCAGTTGCACGATGTCGTGAAGCTGCTGGTCGAGAAGCGCTGGCCGTTCCGCATCCACGCGACCTACGACGAGAGCATCTCGCGCATCCTCGACGTCTACGAGCAGGTGAACCGCGAGGTCCCGTTCGATGGCCTGCACTGGTTCATCGATCACGCCGAGACGATCGCCCCACGCAACATCGAGCGCATCCGCGCGCTCGGCGGCGGCATCGCGGTGCAGCACCGCATGGCCTACCAGGGCGAGGCCTTCGTCGGCCGTTACGGCGCGGATGCCGCGCGCCACACGCCACCGGTGCGGCGCATGCTGCAGGCCGGTGTGCCGGTCGGGGCGGGCACCGACGCGACGCGCGTGGCGAGCTACAACCCGTGGGTTGCGCTGTCGTGGCTGGTGACCGGCCGTACCGTCGGCGGCCTCGCGCTGTACGGGGAGGAGAACCTGCTCGAACGCGAAGAGGCCTTGCGCCTGTGGACACAGGGCAGCGCGTGGTTCTCGGGCGACGAGGGGCGCAAGGGCATGCTCGCGGTCGGCCAGCTCGCCGATGTCAGCCTGCTCTCGGCCGACTACTTCACGGTCGCCGACGCGGCGATCGCCGACATCACGAGCGTGTTGACCGTGGTCGGCGGCAAGGTCGTGCACGGTGACGGCGACTACGCCGCTTTCGCGCCTGCGCTGCCGCCGGCGATGCCGGACTGGTCACCGGTGACGCGCTTCGGCGGCTACCACGTCGGCGGCGTCGCGAACGGCCTGGCGGCGCTCGCGGCGGCGCATCGCCACGGCGCGGCCTGCAGCACGCACCGCCACGGACACGCCGCACACCACGCCGCGCCGACGAACGACCTCACGGCGTTCTGGGGTGCGCTGGGCTGCTCGTGCTTCGCGTTCTGAGCACCGTCATCGCGCTGTTCGCGATGGTCGGCGCCGCACGCGCGGACGATCCCTGCGACGACGCGGGCGCCTGCCTGCGCAGCGACGACGGCGACACGCGACTCGCGCTCGACGCGTCGCTGCGCGTGCGCGGGCTGCACTACGACCCGACCCGCTTCGGCCTCGGTGGCGACGCGGACGGCTACGGCCTGCTGCGCGCGCTGGCCTCGGCAGACCTGCGGCACGGAAACTGGCAGGGCTTCGTGCAGCTCGGCGTGCACGGCGAGCGAGGCCGCGACGGTGGCCCCGGCGGTACCGACCAGGGGGCGCTCGACGTGCAGCAGGGCTACGTGACCTGGCAGGGCGATCATGCGCGCGTGCAGGTCGGTCGCCAGGAGATCGGCTACGGCAGCGCACGCCTGCTGTCGGTGCGTGACGGCCCGAACATCCGCCTCGCCTTCGACGGCGTGCGCGGCGCGTGGCAGTCCGGCCGCACGCGCGTCGACCTCATGGCGCTGCGGCCGGTCGACAACCGGGCCGGTGCGTTCGACGACCGCCGCGACGATGGCCAGTTCCTGGTCGGTGCGTATGCGACGCGGGCACCGGCCGGTCGCGGGGAGCCGGGCTTCGACGCCTACGTGCTCGGTTACGGGCGCAAAGACGCACGCTTCGCCGCGGCCATGGGCGACGAGCGTCGCACGTCATTCGGGGTGCGTGTGTTCGGTGATGACGGAAGGATCGACTGGAACGTCGAAGCCGTGGCGCAACGCGGCACGCTCGAGACGGATCTCGGACCGCCGCAGGACATCCGTGCGTGGACGATCGCCACCGACACCGGCATCACCTGGCACGGTGTGCGCTTCTCGCCGCGACTGGGCCTGAAGGGCGACATCGCGAGCGGTGACCGCGATCCGCACGATGGCCGTCTGCAGACCTTCAACGCGCTGTTCCCGAAGGCCGCGTACTTCAGCGAGGCCAGCCTGCTCGCGCCGGCCAACCTCGTCGACCTGCAGCCGTCGCTGACGCTGCAGCCCACGCCACGCGTGACCACGCTGCTCGGCTGGCAGGTCGCATGGAAGCAGCAGCGACGCGATGCGGTCTACGTGACGCCGACGCCGCTGACACCACTGCCCGGCAGCGCCGGCACGTCGCGGCGCATCGGTACGCAACTCAAATCCGAGACCACGTGGCGCGTCGGGCCACACCTGCAGTGGCAACTGCATCTCGCCCGCATCGATGCCGGCCCGGCGCTGCGCGAAGCCGGCGGCCGCGACACGTCGTTCGCTTCCATCCTGGGGACCTGGACATGGTAGGACCTGCTTCTTCTTCTCCCGCCGCCGACGCCGGCGCATGGGCGCCGCTGCGGGAGCGCCTGTTCCGCGCGATGTGGCTCGCGATCCTCGGCAGCAACATCGGCACGTGGATCAACGACGTCGCTGCCTCGTGGGTCATGGCCGAGAACACCGGCTCGCCGCTCATGGTCGCGCTCGTGCAGTCGGCGACGACGCTGCCGGTGGTGCTGCTCGCGCTGGTCGCCGGCACGCTGGCCGACATCGTCGACCGCTGCCGCTACCTGCTGTGGACGCAGGCCTGGATGCTGCTGGTCGCGGGTGTGCTCGCGGTGTGCGCGCATGTCGATCTGCTCACGCCCGAACTGCTCGTCGTGCTGACGTTCGCGATGGGCTGCGGCGCCGCGATGGCGATGCCGGCACAGTCGGCGATCGTCTCCGAACTCGTGCCGCGGCCGATGCTCGCCTCGGCCGTCGCGCTCAACTCGATCGGCATCAACATCGCGCGCTCGATCGGGCCCGCGCTCGGCGGCCTCATCGTTGCGCAGTGGGGAGCATCGTGGGCTTTCGGACTCAATGCGATCAGCTTCACCGCGATGCTGGTGATCCTGTGGCGCTGTAAGCCGGCCGCATCGACCTCGAGGCTGCCGCCCGAAGGCTTCGGCGCGGGTCTGCGTGCGGGCCTGCGTTATGCGTCGCGCGCGGGGCGCCTGCAGGCCGTGCTGATCAAGTCGGCCGGCTTCTTCCTGTTTGCCGGCGCCGCCAACGCGCTGCTGCCGCTGGTCGTGCGCAAGGAGATGGGCCTCGGTGCGGGCAGTTACGGCGTGCTGCTCGGCTGCATCGGCATCGGTGCGATCGCAGGCGCGCTGTGGCTGCCGAAACTGCGCGCGCGCCTGGATCGCGACCTGCTCGTGCTGCTCGCCACGCTGGTCTGTGCGGGCACGCTGCTCGGCCTCGGCCATCTGCGCAGCATGACGCTGCTGCCGCTCGTGATGCTCGCCAACGGCGTTGCGTGGATCACCGTGTTGTCGTCGCTGCAGATCGCCGCGCAGACCGCGGTGCCGGGTTGGGTGCGCGCGCGTGCGCTCGCGCTGTACATCGTCGTGTTCTCGCTCGGCATGGCCGTCGGTTCGCTCGCGTGGGGCGCGCTCGCGCAGCACACCTCGATCGCGTTCGCGCTCACGGCCGCAGGGCTGGGTGCAGGCGTGGTGGGCCTGGCCGTATGGCGCGTGCGCATCGCGGGCACCGAGGCGCTCGACCTGCAGCCCGCCGGCCATTGGCCCGCACCGGAACTCGCCGTACCGGTCGATCATGATCGCGGTCCCGTGCTCGTGACGGTCGAATACCGCATCGACGCGACGGACCGCGAGGCGTTCCACGGCCTCGTGCAGCGCCTCGGCAGCGTGCGGCGTCGCGACGGCGCGGTCGTCTGGGGCGTCGCCGAAGACGTCGCCACGCCAGGCGTGCATCTGGAGTACTTCGTGGCCGCATCGTGGCTCGAGCACCTGCGCCAGCACGAACGCGTCACCGGCGAGGACCACGTGCTGCAGCAGGCGATCCGGCTCCTGCATCGCGGCGAACGTGCGCCCGTGGTCCGTCATTTCGTCGGCGGCTCGGCGCCGGCCCCCGGCGCGGTGCCGCACGCGCATCACGACATCTGAGGAGACGCCATGAATCCCAGGTTCCTCATCGGCCTGCTGCTCGGCACCGTGATCGGCTTCGGTTGCCGCGCCCTCGGCATGCCCTCGCCTGCGCCACCGGCACTCGTCGGTGCCTTGCTCGTGGTCGCGATGACCGTGGGTTACACGCTGGCCGATCGCTTTCTCGCACGACGCGCGGCGAGCACGCTCGCGCACTGCGGCGGACCGACCGGACGGCCCGCCGGCGAGGGAGGGCCGCGCTGATGCTCGCCGTGCTCGGCATCGTGCTCGCCCTCGTGATCGGCATCGGTTGCCGCCTGCTCGACATTCCGCTGCCCGCACCACCGCGCCTGACCGGTGCGTTGCTCGTGCTCGCGATGACGGGCGGCTTCGTGTTCGCGGACTGGCTGCTGCGCTGAGGGGATCCGCGAGGCACCTCGCGAAGAAGGGCTGGTTCGTGGGAGCCGGCCCTTCTTCGTCGAAGCGATCACGTGCTGCGGCGAGTGCCGCGCACGCAGGCATCAGCCCTTGGCGAATGCGAGCAGGTCGGCATTGAACTGCTCGGCATGCGTGACCGTCAGCCCATGCGGTGCGCCAGCGTAGATCGTGAGCTCGGCATGCGGGATCAGCTTCGACGACAGCTTGCCCGAGGCGTTGATCGGGACGATCTGGTCGTCGTCGCCGTGGATCACGAGCGTCGGCTTGTCGATCTTTCTCAGGTCTTCGGTGTAGTCGACCTCCGAGAATTCGTGGATGCAGTCGTACTGCCCTTTCACGCCGCCGAGCATGCCCTGCATCCAGAAGTGGTCGCGCATGCCCTGTGTGACCGCGTGGCCCTCGCGGTTCGCGCCGAAGAACGGCGTCGTGAGGTCCTTGAAGAACTGCGAACGATCACCGGCGGTGCCGGCGCGGATGCCGTCGAACACCTCGAGCGGCGTGCCGTGCGGGTTCGTCTCGGTCCTGAGCATCAGCGGCGGCACGGCACCGACGAGCACCATCTTCGCCACGCGTCCGCTGCCGTGGCGGCCGACGTAGTGGCTGATCTCGCCGCCACCGGTCGAGTGGCCGACGAGGATGGCGTTCTCGACCTCGAGCGCTTCGAGCACCGCGGCGAGGTCGTCGGCGTAGGTGTCCATGTCGTTGCCGGTCCAGGTCTGGCTCGAGCGCCCGTGACTGCGGCGATCGTGCGCGATGACGCGGTAGCCGTGACGGCCCATGAACAGCATCTGGGGATCCCAGGCATCGGAGGACAGCGGCCAGCCGTGCGCGAACACGACGGGCTGGCCGGTGCCCCAGTCCTTGACGAAGATGCGAGCGCCGTCCTTGACGGTGACGTAGGTACTCATGGCGTGTGGTCCTTGTGGACGTGGGGGAGTCGAGGCAGGGCGCATCATGGCGACGAGTACGCGAAGGGGCGCCCCGGAACCGCCGACGCCGCCGGCATCGCTGAAAGCGCGTCGCGTGAGGCGGGCGGGTGGGCGGAGTCCTGGGACATGGGGTTTTGCGTGACGAGGCGGCGACGCGTGTCCTCGCCAGTACAGCGCGCGGAGATACCTTCGGCTTGCACGCGCGTGCTGCGTGAGGGACTTCGCCCCCGCGAACCCGCGTCATGCCCGGAGGCCGAGGTACTCTGGCGGGCTGGTCACTCCCTTCACCGCCGCCGAATCCATGATCGCCTCCACGTCGCGTTTCGCTTCCTGCTTTCCTCCCTTCATGCTCGCCGCCGTCGCCACGGCCGTGCTCGCGAGCATCCTGCAGACCCAGCTGAATCTCGCGGCGATCACCGCGCTCGGCGCCGAGGTGACCGGTGCCTTGCGTGTGTGGACCACGCTCGAGGATCTCGCGCGCTTCGGGCCCGTCATGGTCGGCATCGCGGCCGGTGCGTTGTTGCCCGCGTTCGCGATCGCGCATCGCTTCGTGGGTGTCGCGTCGCGCCGAAGTGCCGTCGTGTTCGCCGTGCTCGCGTCCGCGTCGCTGTGGTCGGTGTTCTGGCTCATGCGCTCCGTGATTCCGATGCCGGCCATCCCCGGCACGCGAGATCCCTGGCATCACCTGCTCATGGCGCTGACCGGCCTCGCGGGCGGCGTGATCTACCTCGCGGCGATGCGACGGGTCGCGCGACGCGAAGCGGACGGACGTCGCCTCGGCTGGCGACTGCATGCGCTCGGGTTACTGCTCGTGGTCGCGCCTGTCGTGTCGTTCGTCGTGGCGGCACCACGTGCGGCCGAGCCCGTCGTCGATGTCGACCCGCGCACGTACGCGGTCGAGGTGATCGCCGAAGGCCTCGATCGCCCGTGGTCGCTCGCGCCGCTGCCGGACGGACGCCTGCTCGTCACCGAGATGCGCGGCCGGCTGCTCGCGATCGCGCGCGACGGCCGTCGTGCGGTGATCGCCACCGATGCGCTGCCGCCGATCCATCACCAGGGCCGCACGACAGGGCTCCTGGACGTCGTGACCGATCCGGCCTTCGCGGACAATGGCAGGCTCTACCTGAGCATGGCCTACGGCGAACGCGGCGCGATCAGCACGCGCCTCGTGCGCGCGACGCTGCGCGACGATCGCCTCGACGACGTGCAGGTCCTGTTCGAGACGCCGCCGAGGCCTTCGGCCGGCAACAGCGGCGGTCGCATCGCGTTGCCCGGCGACGGCTCGCTCGTGCTCACGCTCGGCGACGGCAGCACACGCCGCGAGGAGGCACAGAACCTCGCCAACCCGCTCGGCACGCTCGTGCGCCTCGATCGCGATGGGCGTGTGCCGGCCGACAATCCGTTCGTCGGCGTGCCCGGTGCACGTTCCGAGATCCTCAGCCTCGGCCATCGCAACGTGCAGGGCATCGCGGTCGATCCTGCCACGGGCGACCTCTTCATCAGCGAGCACGGCCCGCGCGGCGGCGACGAGATCAATCGCATCGTCGCGGGTGGCAACTACGGCTGGCCGGTCGTGACCGACGGCATCGACTACCCGTTCGCGCGGGTGTCGCCGTTCCGCAGCCTCGAGGGCTACCGCGATCCCGAGCTCGCGTGAACACCGTCGATCGCACCGGCCGGTCTCGCGATCCACCGCGGCGTGCATTTCAGCGCATGGAACGGCGACCTGCTCGTGCCCGCGCTCAAGGAGCGCGCACTGCGCCGCGTCGTGCGTCGCGACGGCGTCGTCGTGCGGCAGGAACGCCTGCTGCACGAACGCGGCGAGCGGCTGCGTGACGTGAGGGTCGACGCGGACGGCGCGATCCTCGTGCTGACCGAGGGTGAGGCCGCCCGCGTGCTGCGGATCTCGCCGCCAGGTTGAGACGCGGAATGCTCCCGGTCGGCTGCCACATCGATCGTGTATTGCGCCACCGTGGTACGCGCCGACGCAGGACGATGCCGCTAGACTCCGGCAGGCGGCTCGCCGCGAAGGGGATCATGGGTATCGGAACGAATGTATCGGACTCGCCGAGCGTGATGGCTCGACGACACTCTGCTGCTGGATCTTTGCCGGCTTCGGCCGAGGGAGAGCCGCCATGGACACGTACCACGCGATCACCGCCGAAGAGGCGTTCAACGATGCGAGCGGCGCGCACGTGCTCATGCACGTGTGGCGGCCCGCGCAGCCGCGCGCGATCCTCGCGATCTGCCACGGCTTCAATGCGCACGGCGGCCAGTACGCGCCGGTCGCCGAACATTTCGCGCAGCGCGGCTTCGCGGTCTACGCACTCGACCTGCGCGGGCGCGGACGATCGGGCGGTGACCGCTTCTTCGTCGAGCGCATCGACGACTACGTCGCCGACCTCGCCGCGCTGATGCAGTTCGCGAAGGGCCGCGAAGGCGCGCTGCCCGTATTCCTGCTCGGCCACAGTGCAGGCGGCGTCGTCGCCTGCAGCTACGCGGTCCGCCACCAGGCCGGCCTCGCCGGTCTCATCTGCGAGAGCTTCGCGTTCCGCGTGCCCGCACCGGCGGCCGTGCTTGGCATCGTGAAGTGGCTCTCGGGCTTCCTGCCGAAACTGCCCGTGCTCAAGCTCAAGAACCGCGACTTTTCACGCGACCCCGCTGCCGTCGCCGCGCTCGACCGCGATCCGCTCATCGCCGGCGAAGCGCAGCCCGCGCGCACCGTCGCCGCGATGGTCCGCGCCAACGAGGCCCTGCAGGCCGCGATGCCGTCGATCACGCTGCCATTGCTGATCCTGCACGGCACCGCCGACAAGGTGACCCTCCCCGAAGGCAGCCACTATTTCCACGCCCATGCCGGCTCTGCCGACAAGACCCTGAAACTGTACGAAGGCCACGTCCACGACCTGCTCGTGGATGTGGGGCGGGAGGAGGTGCTCGATACGATCGAGCGGTGGATGGAGCAGAGGATGGCGTCGGGCTGAAGCGCTGGTCGAGTGGTGCACGGTTCGCGGTCAGGCGGTCGGCACGGTGCGAGGTCCATGGATCGCGAACAAGTTCGCAGCCGTGAGCCGCCACGCGTGTGCAGATGATTCTGGAGCATCTCGGGACCTCGATCCCATTCGAGTCCATCTACGCCGACATGTGCAGTGCGTTAACTCGTACCGGCCGTGGCGATGATCCGTGAGGCGCTCGTCATCACCAGAAGCTCACCTTGGTGCCACCCTGGAAGCATGTCGACTTCGTAGTTTCTCTACGTAGTTCGTTCCCAGGCTGCGTGTGCAGGTGGACGAACTCCGCGCGATTCGTGTCGCGGTAGAGACGCGCGCTGCCGGTGAGCGACCAGAATGCCTTGATCTCGGGAGCTAGCCGCTCAGCTTTTCGATCGCGGATATAGACCGCCGCGAACCGTTCGATGTCGCCGCGGACGAACGAAAGTTCCTCATCCTCTGCCACGATGAGAGCCTCGAAGGCGCGGGTCTCTGTCCTGCCATTAGTGAATGTCGAGGTGGTGGTCCCCTTGCATAGGGGTAGTTGGGCGTCATCGATGATCGACAAGGCTGTTGCTTCACCCGCGAGTGCAGCCATGATGAGCGCGGCAACCTTCCGTTGCATCGTCAATCTCCCCATTTCAAGAAGTCCCCAGCTTATCGTGAGAGTTCGCCAGCATACGGATCTGGCGGAGTAGTAGCGCGACGCCTAGAGACTCGCAAGCTTGGGCGAGCCTTCAACCCTTTATATCGATTCCGATAGCTGCTCGGTGCCCTCAGACTGCGAGCGCTGGTCGCTCAACGCGATACCAGTCGCACCCTATCAGCCACCTCCGTCGTCACGCCAACTTCGATCTCAGTTCGAATCCTTGGAGCGCTCGTGCGGAGCTTTCTCGACCGGCCCGAAGTTGACGACGGCGACCTCCAAATAGCTCGAAAGGACGTCGGTCGAGAGCTCGATCGTCTAGGGGTAGCGGTGGACTACGGGCTCGTCGTGCTGACTCCCGCCGCGTATCCGAAACAGTTCGCGGCTGATGCTGCCAGCATCAAGATCGGTGGGATGTTGATCTGGTGGCGAAGGAAGGCCTGGCGCTGACGGACGTGCTCGTTGAGACAACGCGTCGCCGGCGACGCGCGTCGCGCGCGAAGGCCTCGTCGGTGGCCAATTACCGCAGTCCCGCTGATCCATCGCAGACGTGGGCCGGTCGGGGAAGTGACGGCACCCGGGACATCCATGATTCGGACGCGACGAGGTGACGACGTGACACGACATAAGTCATCGAGACACGTGGCAGCGGTCTTCGCTTCAAAGCGACGCATGGGGCGAGGGGAGTGGTGGCGTGGTGTTCACGCCTCGGCTGATTCAGGCGAAGGGTAGGGTCGGGTAGTTCATGCTTCCGCTCTCAGCCCCCGATGCCGTCGAACTGGCACGCGATGGCGATGCCCTTAAGCCATCGCGGCCATATCGCGACCGCCTTGTCCGTGAGGTTTCGCGTCGAGCCGATGGAACGGCTCATTAGTTTGCGATGCTGAGCACCTGAGATGGCCAGCCCCCATCGCCTCGTAGAGCTTCTGGGCGATCGGGGGGGGCGGTCCCGGTGCTTCCGCGTTTGTCCAGAGGCGTCCGGCTTGCCGTCCAGTCGACCGACATGGTGGCGCCGTCGACACGCATGTGGCGGAGGGGAGGACGTCGGGCTGGGCGACCGTGACGTCGCGATCCGAGCCTCGTCGACGTGGCGGAATGTCGTGACGAGCCGATCGTCGGCGCGGCCCTGCGATCCTGGGCGATAATGCGCATCGCCGACCGGGCGGAGCGATGGGATCGCCACGCGTCCACGGCGCTCCGTCGCCCGATCCGAGAAACAGCACGATGCAAGGCAGTGAAACCCGCTCGAGTGGGCATGACATCGAAAGCCCGCGGCGAGGTGTGTGGGCAATGTCGGTCGCACCGATGATGGACTGGACCGACCGGAACTGCCGGTACTTCCATCGTCTGTTGTCGCCGCGGGCGCGGCTCTATACCGAGATGGTCACGTCGCCGGCCGTGGTGCACGGCGATCGCGCGCGGCTGCTCGGGTTCGATCATTCCGAACATCCGGTCGCGTTGCAACTCGGGGGATCGGAGCCTGCCGAGCTCGCCGAGGCGGCGCGCATCGGCGCGGCGGAGGGTTACGACGAGATCAACCTCAACGTCGGATGTCCGTCGGATCGCGTGCAGTCGGGGCGGTTCGGGGCGTGCCTCATGCGCGAGCCGTCGCTGGTCGCGGAGTGTTTCGCGGCGATGCGCGAGGCGGTGTCGATTCCGGTGACGGTGAAGTGCCGCATCGGGGTCGACGAGCAGGACGAGGATGCGGACCTCACGCGGTTCGTCGACATCGTCGCGGCGGCGGGTTGCACGGTGTTCGTCGTGCACGCGCGCAAGGCGTGGCTGCAGGGGTTGTCGCCGAAGGAGAATCGGGACATCCCGCCGCTCAACTACGGGCGCGTCTACCGGCTCAAGCGCGAGCGGCCGATGCTGACGATCGCGATCAACGGCGGCATCGACAGCGTCGACGACGTGCACACGCATCTCGAGCACACCGACGGCGTCATGCTCGGCCGCACGGCGTACCACGAGCCGTATCGCCTGGCCGAGATCGAGCATGCGCTGCATGGCGAGCCGCTGCCGGATCGCGACGACATCGTCGCGCGCATGCGTGGCTACACCGAGGCGCACATCGCTGCGGGTGGCCGCCTGCAGCACATCACGCGGCACATGCTCGGGCTTTACCAGGGCTTGCCCGGTGCGCGAGCGTGGCGGCGCGTGCTGAGCGAGAACGCGCATCGCGCGGATGCGGACTGGTCGGTGGTCGAGCGTGCGCTCGAGGCGCGGCGTTCGGCGAGGCTCGAGCGGGCGGCGTGATGGTGGGTCCATCGGTGTCTCGGCTCCGGTGACCTATCATGCGCGGCAGCTGACGGGCCGCGCGTGCGTTGTGCCTTCGCCAACAGCGATCATCGTTGTAGGTGCGCAGGTTCACTGACCCGTTGTTGCGGGGTATCCCGCGATGTCTCCGAGGCCAAGAGACCTGGCCGTGCTGCCTTGCCGAGGCGCCGTCACGGTATCGCACCCTCATCCGGCCCTCCGGGCCACCTTCTCCCGGAGGGAGAAGGGTAAAGAGTCGCGTCAGGACCTGGATGCCGCGCCGGTGCACCTGCATCCTGCCGGTAGCAGGCACCCGTAACGACAACGCCCCGGCGAACCGGGGCGTCGAGGTGAGTCAGGCGTGCGCGGCACGAGGCCGCGTCGCACAGATCAGAAGTGGTACACGCCCGACAGCACGACCGCGTCGACGCGGTCGGAGAATTCGGCGCCGAGGTCGAGCTGCAGCTTCTCGCCGAGCACGGTGCCGAGGCCGAACGTGTAGTGCGTGTCGTCGGTGTCGAGCGCGGCGTAGCCGTCGTGGTCGGGATCGTCGAATGCGCCGAAGCGCACCGACAGCAGCTTGAGGCCCATCACCGGTGCATCGAACAGGAATGTCTTCTCGGCGCCGACGTGCACGACGGTTTCCTTGCCGAGCTTGTCGACGTTGGCGATCTCGCCCTGGAACGAGCCGAACAGGAAGCCCGTCGACGAGCCCGTGGGGAGCTTGCCGTAGTCGACGCGGTCGACCTGCAGCGAGAGCAGCCACGTGTCCGACGGCCGCCAGGCGACGCCAGCCGACAGCACGTCGGGCAGGCTGATCGACTGGCGGCGCTCGACCCAGCCGTCGAGGTCGTCGGAGCACTCCGCGCCTGCGCAGCTCGAGACGCTGTAGGCGCTGAGCCGGTTGGTGACCTTGTAGGTGCCGCCCTTCTTGTAGACGAGGCCGGCCGAGACCGTGCCGTTCGGGTTGAACAGCAGGCCGAGGTTCCAGGTGAGGTCGTGGTCGTCGCCGTAGACGGCACTGCCGAGCGTGATCTCGTCCTCGTACGGGCCCGCACCCGGGAACTGCGCGTCGAGGTCGCGGAAGCCGAACACCGACGAGAACGACGACGACTGGAAGTTGAGCTGCGACTGCTTGATCGAGGCGCCGATCGAGAACTTCTCGCCGAGACGGAACGCGCCGGAGATGCCGAACGCTTCCTGCTCGACGTCGACGCTCGACGAGGCCAGGTAGGTGTCGCCGAACACCGAATCGAACGAGGCGATCGACGAGCGCGACTGCAGCTGGCCAGAGTTCTGGTAGTACAGCGAGAACACGAAGTGTTCCATCGGGTAGACGAAGCTCAGGAACGAGATCTTCGTGTTGCTGTCGCGGAAGCGGCCGATCGGGCCCGGACCGGTGGCGTCGTAGAGGTTCGCGTCGAGCGCGTTCGGGTCGAAGAAGCGCACGTCGTAGTCGGCGTTGCGCACGTGTACCGACACTTCGGGCTTGGTGAGGATGGTCTGGCCGGCGGGGTTGGCCTCGGCCGCCGTGGCGTCGTCGGCGACGGCCGCGAACGCACCACCCAGGCCGAGTGAGCGTGCGCCGGGGGCGAGCAGGTCGAACGGCACCGCGGAGACGTTGCCGCGGCAGGGCAGTGTGTTCGGGTTGTCGATCGCGAGGAAGAAGTCCGCGCAGGTGGTGCGCGGTGGATCCTGTGCGAAGGCCGACGGTGCGGCGAGGGCGCCTGCGACGGCGAGCGAAAGAAGTGCGAGCGGTGTGAACGATGACATGCAGCCTACTCCCCGGTGTGAAGACACATACGCAAATCGGCTCGGAAGGCTGCCAGGGCATGGCCCCGGCATCGCTTCCCTGGCACGGCGGCGGTTCCGGTAGAACATGTTAAAAGTTCATAACGGAGCGGATCATAGCGCCGAAACCCGCGGCTTTCGCCAGCCGAAGACGTTCAGGCGCAAAGCGGCGCCCGTCCGTCTCACCAGAACGCCAATCGGCGTAAGATCCCGCCAGCCGCGCCCTCCGGCGCCGAGGAATGCCGCCATGCGCCTGACGACGCTCGCCATCGGATGCCTGCTCGCTTGTACCGCGACGACCACGCACGCGGCCGAGCGCACGCGTGTCGAGGCCGCGCCGGTGGTGGCCCTGCAATCGCTGTCGGGCGATGCGAGCGACGCGCTGCGCCGGCGCATCCTCGTGCAGTGCGGGCTCGACGAGGGGCGCGATGCCCTGCCGTGGTACTTCCATTTCGAGTACGGCCGCGCGCTGCTGCAGGCCGGTGATGCGCGCCGCGCGGTACCCGAGCTCGCGCGTGCGGTCGATCTGAACCCCGAACCGCGCGCCGACAAGCGTCTCTACGGCATGTGGTTCACCGATTACCTGCCTTACTTCCAGCTCGCCGACGCGCATGCGCGTCTCGGCAACTGGCCGTGCGCGGACGAGGCGATGCGGGCCTCGCATGCGCGCGGTGAAGTCGCGATGGGGCGTCTCGATGCCGAGCGCGTGCGCGAGCTGCAGGAGCGCATCGACACGAACCTGCCGCGTGCCGGTGCCTGCCACGCCGATGGATCGGTCGGCCGGCAGCTCGCCGACGCGCGCTGAGCGCCACCGGGCGCGTCAGCGCCCGCGGTAGAAACGGATGAAACGCGGCGAGTAGAACGCGGGATCGGGTTCGAGCGTCGCATCGAGCTTGCGCGCTTCGCCGGCCGCCTGGCGCGCGGTCGCCTCGGCATCTGCGCCACCTTCGCCGAGCTGGGCGAGATTGAACGCCGACGCCGATCGCAGTACGAGCACGTGCCAACGCAGCCTGGGTGTCGAACCCGCGGACGATGCACTCTGCCGGACGACGTCGCCGTAGCGGCCGGCAAGATACGCAGCGAGCAGCGGCTGCAGTGTCTGCGCGGCGGCCGATGCGGGGGCGCGCATGGGCGGCGCTTCGGCGGGAGCCTGTGTCGCCACCGGTGGCGTCTTCTGCGCTGGCGGTGCGACCGCGACGGGCGGACGCGTGGGCGGTGCGGGTGTCGTCGATGGAGCCGCGGGACGCTCCTGCGCGGCTGCGGGCGTGGCGGGGTTCGTCGTCGCGACAGCCGGGGGCGTCGTCGAAGCCGATGTCGGTGCCGACGCAGGTGACGTGGCCGGTCGTGTCGGTGCGGCCTGGCTCGCGAGACGCGTCGCGCAGTCGTTGCGGCCCTGCTGCTGCACGCCGGCGAGGGTGGGTTGTCCGGCGATGAAGCCCGTGTTGGCGGCCTGCTCCCAGTAGCGCAGCGCACCGGCGCAGTCGTCGCGGCGTAATGCTGCGAGACCGGCGTAGTGCTGCGGTGCATAGACCTCATAGCGCTGGCCGTACAGGCGCACGCGTGCGGCCGGTTGCGCATTGCCCGCGATCGCGCTGTCCATGAGGCGCGAGACTTCCGCCCAGCGTCCCTCGCTCGCGGCGACGAGGCCGCGCGAATAGTCGTCCTTCCAGTCCGCACGGGCAGGCATCGCGAACGCGCTCAGTGCGAACGCCGTGACGAGGAGCACGTGACGTGAGGTGCGCATCGCGCGCGGGACGCATCGCGTCATCGGTCAGAGCCCCGCATGGCGCACGTACTCGTCGGCGCTGCGTGCGGCGAACGTCGCGCTGGCCTGCGCGCGCTGGCGCGGTTGCACGCGTGCGAACGCCGAGACCGTCTTCGACGATCCTGGATGGCGCAGCGTCACGTAGTAGCTGCCGGCCGGCAGGGTCAGGCGCAGCGGTGTGGAACGGTCCTCGGGCAGCGTGACCGGGCGGCGTGCGTCGTCGAGCACCTGGTCGACGTAGCCCCACGGCAGCGCGTTGATGACGAGTTCGCCGTTCTGCGCGGCGAGCTCGCGCTCGCGTTGCTCGCGCAGCGCGGCGAGTCGCGTGCCGGCCTCGGCCTGCACGCCCTCGAGCGCAGCGCTCGCGCCGAGTGTCGTGCTGCTCGCGCGCGCGATCGCGATCGCGGCATCGACGGCCTCGATCGAGGTTGCGTCACGCACGTCGGCGGCGAGCACGTCGGCCATCTGCTGCTCGAGCCGTGCGGCAACAGGGCCGGCGTCCTTGCGCAGCGCGACGATGCCGGTGGTGGCGGATTGCGCGGCGGCGGCGGTCAGCGGACGCTTCGCGAACGATGCCGCGACGCGTTGCTCGCGCTCGCGCACCTGGATCTCCGCTGTGCGCACGGCTTCGCGGGCGCGCGTGTCGCGCACGAGTGTGGCGATGCGTGCGTCGTCGGGCAGGTGTTTCGCGGCGGCATCGGCGAGTGCCGTCGCAGCGTCGAGATCCTCGCGTGCGAGCGCGGCGTCGAGTGCATCGGCGACGCGCGCGGGCAGGGCATCGCGCAGCGTGCGTGCTTCGGCGTTGGCGGGATCGCGGCCCAGAAGAGCGTCGAGCGTGTCGCGTGCGTTGTCGCGCGCGGGAGGCAGCAGGCGACCCGAGGCGATCGATTGACGCGCCTGGTTGAGCAGGGAGGCGATTTCCGCGCGCTGCGCACCGAGCTTGTCGCGCGCCGCGTCGCGCAGTGCGACGGCGTCGCGGCGCGTCGCGTCGATGCGCATGACGAGTTCGGCGCGTTCGAGCGTGAGCGCGAAGTCGCCGCGGTCGCGGGCTTCGCGTGCCTGGGTGACGAGGCGCTCGACGAGCGTTTTCGCGAAGGCGGCGACTGCGGCGTTGCCTTCGTCGAGTTCGCGCGCCTGGCCGAAAGCCTCGAACGCGTTGTCGCCGGGCGGTTCGACGAGCTTGCCTGCATCGAGCGCGCGCGTGGCCGAGGCCAGCAGCGTATCGATGCGTTGCTGGCGTGCCGCGGCATCGCGTGCGGTGGCGATGCGCGTCTCGAGGTCGCGGTACACGTCTTCGGTGCCGAACTCCGTGCGCAGCGCTTCGAGGGCTTCCCTCGCGGCATCGGTGTCGCCGCGGGCGAGGGCGTCGCGCACACGCGCGAACTCGGCCGTGCTGATCGCCTCGAGGCGTGCGCGCACGGTCGCATTGCCGGGATCCAGCGCGAGCGCCGAGACGAGCAGCGCGTGCGCGCCGCCGCTGCCGGTGCGCTGGCGGCGACGCTCGGCTTCCTCGGCCTTGCGCAGGTATTCGCCGACGAGTTGGGTGCGTGCGCGCGACTCGCGTTCGTCGGCGGCACGCTTGACCAGCGCGATCACGCCGGCGTCGTCGGGATCGACGAGCAAGGCCTGGTTGCCGCGCTCGGCGGCCGTGTCGACGTCGCCGGCGGCGAGTGCGCGCTCGCCCTGCTCGCGCAGCAGCGTGGCGATGCGTGCGACGAGTTCGAGTGCGCGGGCGTTGCCCGGATCCTTCTGCAGCACCTTCTGCACGTCTTCGAAGGCGTTCTCGCCGGGCGGCGCGAGCAACGCGCCGCTCGCGACGAAGCCGTCGGCCTGGCGCAGCAGCGTGCGCACGAAGTACTGCTCGTCGTCGCTGAGCGTGTGCGGGCGCAGGCTCAGCCACAGCGCGAGGGCGACGACGACCGCGGCGAGCGCGGCACCCGCAGCGACGAGGACGCGCGGGCGCTGCCACGCGGGACGCACGCCCGTGGTGCGAGCGCCGAGCGCGGGATCGGTGCGCGGCATGCGCAGCAGGTCGAGTGCGAAATCGCTCTCGCCGCCGGTGACCTCGCCCGAGAAGCCGAGCGCGCGCAGGCGCTCGGAGGTGCTCGCCGCGGTGACGTTGCCGAGCCGCGCGACGAGTACGTCGTTGCCGACGACGAGTCCGCGCAGCGCGCGCACGAAATCCTGCAGGTTCGCGAAGCGCTGCTTCGGATCCTTGGCGAGCATGCGGTCGAACACGGGTTGCAGCGCGACGAGGTCGGCCGGCAGCGGCGGCGGTGGCTGCAGCGCGTGGCCCATGAGCACGGCCATCGGCGTGTCGCCGACGAACGGCGGCTTGCCGGTCAGCAGCTCGTAGAACAGGATGCCGAGCGCGTACTGGTCGGAGCGGCCGTCGGTCTCGCGGCCGCTGGCCTGTTCCGGACTCATGTACGTCGGCGTACCGAGTACGAGGCCGGTCTGGGTGATGCGCGAGGCCATCACGTCGGACTGCTTGGCGATGCCGAAATCGGTCAGTACCGGCGTCGCCGTGTCGCGGAACATCACGTTGGAGGGCTTCAGGTCGCGATGCACGACGCCGTTGCGGTGCGCGAACTCGAGGCCGTTGGCGAGCTGCACGACGATGCCGATCGCTTCGCCGAGCGAGAGGCCGTCGCGCATGCGATCCGACAGCGTCCCGCCCTCGAGGAGCTCCATCGAGATGTAGGCGATGTCCTCGCGCGTGACGATGTCGTAGACGGCGACGATGTTCCGGTGCGGAAGCTTCGCCATCGTGCGGCCTTCGAGCAGGAAGCGCCGCTCGAACTCGGGCATCGGACCGCTGCCCGTGCGCAATTCCCGACGCATGACCTTGATCGCGACCTTGCGGTCCAGCGAGTGCTGGATCGCGAGGTACACGGTCGCCATGCCCCCTTCGCCGAGTTCGCGGAGCAACTCGTAGCCAGGGATGTCCTGGAATGTGCCGCCCATTGCCCCATCCTGCCCGGTGCGCGGCCGGACTCGCCGGGAACGCGTGCGGTGCCGGCGCGACGCGGGCCGGCTCGTGGTCATCAGGGGGAACCGCGTCGGACGCGGCTACCGCGGACAGCGAGGGGCGACGTGGGGGCGCAGGTGCCGCCGCATCGGGCGAGCCGACAGGCTTGGCCCGATCATAGCAAAGCGACGTGATCGCGGAGCCCGCGCATCGCGGGCTCCGCGCGGGTCCTCAGTAGCGTCGTGCGTGGGGCTGGGAAACGTGCGGCGTGGACGCGGCCGGGGGACGCGACTGCATGTCGTCGGAGGGATTCGGGCTCGGAAGGTTCGCGTTCGGCATCGGCTTCCAGAACCGCACATCGGTGACCTCGAGGACGAGCCTGGGATCGTCACGGCGCGACGCCGGGGCCTCGTCACCGACATGACCGGCGAACGTCGCGAGCTCGCCGAGACGATACGTGTCGCGCGGGAACGGCTCGTCGGGGCAGGCGAGGAATTCGAGCTTCTTGCCGAACACCCGGTCGGGCCTGCCGCGACCGTCGAGATCGAAACCCTCCACGCGCAGACAGGTCGCATCGCCCACACCGGCATGACCCTTGATGCGACCGCCCCAGAGTGCCGGCTGTCCCTTGCTCTCGCCCTGCGCGGCGATCTGCATCGACACGGCGAGCGTGCGCGTGGCCGAGCTGATCGCGCCATCCGGTGCCACCGGAGGCTTGGGCGGAGCCGGGGGGGCGGCAGGCGCGGCCGGTGCCGCTGGCGGTGCAGGCGGTGCAGCCGTCGGCGGCGACGGTGGTGCGGGTGGTGCAGGTGGCGGAGCGAGCGTCGTGGAAAAGATCGACATGTGCTCGGGTACCTTCATCGCGAGCTCGAGCTTCTTGCGGTCGCGCAGGACATCGAGCGTCACGTCGCTGCCGCCGGCACGATCACGCAGGGCGCGCAACGCATCCTCGGGTTTGCCGACGGCATCCCCACCGACCTTGTGGATGATGTCGCCGGGCTTGAGACCGCCGGCGGTACCCTCCTTCGCGGAGAGCACGAGCACGCCGCGGTCGGTGCCGAAGTAGTGGCCGAGGTCGGGATTGACGGCCGCGAGGTTCACGCCCCACCACGGCGTGCCGCGTGCCTCGTCGAGGCGCGAGATCTCGATGTGGCGTACCGCGCGTTGCGCGTCGGCGAGGGAGCGTGCGGCGTCGCCTTCGGCGCGCGCGGTGGCGCGTCGCGCTTCGATGACGTGCACGCGGGCCTCGGCGTCGGCTTCGGCGGTTGCGCGTGCGGCCTCGATGTTCGCGTCCACGTCGACGAACAGGCGTGGCCAGTTCTGGGCCTCGCGTCGCTGTGCCTTGAGTGTCACGGGTTTGCCGGGCTTGCCGTCGCGCAGGTAGGCGAGGCGCACCTCCTGGCCGTCCTTGAGTTCGGCCAGTCGCGTGCGGGCGTCGGCGAGTCCGGCCTCGTCGCCTCCCGAGGCGAGCGGCTTGCCGTCGACCTCGGTGACGATGTCGCCGCTGCGCAGGCCCGCCCGTTCGGCCGGACCGTCCGGTGTGAGGGCATCGACGCGGGCGCCCTTCGGAGACGGCGACAGCACGACGCCGACCATCGCGCGATCGGGATCGCTGAGGTAGCGGAACGCGTACGCGCGTGGACCGACGTCACCGAGCTTGACCGACAGGTCGGCCATGCGGCGCGAGAGGTCGCCCATCTGCGTGCGCAGTTCGCCGAGCTCCTTGCGTGCCGCGGCGGCCTGGGCTTCGTCGAGCGGAGCCGGCGAAGGTTTCGCACCGGGCTCGGCGCGCGGCGCGGGGTCGGCGGCCCATGCCGTGGGCAGCGCCGCGAGCAGGGCGAGCGAGAGTAGGGTCTTGGTCACGATGGACTCCTTTCAGAGCGTGGTGGAGCGTTGCCAGGAAGCGCCGTCGGCGGCGAGCGCGGCCGGCACGCTGCGCGTGACGGCGAGGTCTTCGAGCAGGGCGACGCGCTGCCGCCACAGCGGAAGCGCTTCGGCGTCGTTGCGTGCCGCGGACAGCTGCATGTCGACGAGGCCGACGAGGTCTTCGAGTTCGGCCACGGCCATGAGCGTGCGGGCATCCTGCGGCGCACGCTCGCCGGCGGCGGCCAGCCAGCGTTCGAGTTGCCGCGAGCGCTCGCGCAGTTCGTCCGCATCGCTGCGGGACGGCACGTCGTGGGCGGACGTCGTCGACGGCGATACCGGGTCGACGTGCGTGTCGCCGTGACGCATCAGGCTCGGTACGAGCGCGACGACGGCGATCGCCGCGGCGATCGCGAACAGGCGTCGCCTGCGCAGGCTGCGGCGCGCTTCCGCTTGGCGTGCCGCGGCCAGTACCGGCCACAGATCGAGCGCAGGCTCGACGGGCGGCAGCGAACGCAGCATCGCGCCGAAGGCGTCTTCGTGCGGGTTCATGCGGTCAGCGGGATCGGGGCGGGACATGCGGGAACCTCCTCGGCGCCGAGGACCTCGCGCAGTCGCGCGGTGCCACGGGCCAGTTGCGATTTCGAGAAGCTGACGGACTTGCCGGTCAAGCCGGCGATCTCCGGGTGCGTGTAGCCCTCGACGTGGTAGAGCCAGATCACGCTGCGCGTCAGCGCCGGCAGCGTGGCGAGCGCCGCTTCGAGGCCGCGTGCCTCGGCCCACTGCCACGGCGTGACGTGTTCGTGGGCCGGCTCGTCGGTGTCGTCGAGCGCCTCGGCTTCGCGGCCGCGTTCCCGGCGCAGGCGCATGAGCGCCTCGTTGAGCACGATCTGGCGCACCCAGCCCCAGAAGGGCGAATCGCCGCGGAACTGGCCGACACGCTCGAACAGCCGCAGCATCGCGTCGTGGACGACCTCGCGTGCGTCCTCGGCGTTGCCGCACAGGCGTTGCGCGAGGGTCCACGCGGGACGTTCGAAGAGACGGTACAGATGCTCGAGTGCGCGCATGTCGCCGCGGCGCGCGCCGGCGATGACGATATCGGGGACTTCGAGGCAGAAGCTGCTGGTGCTCACGTCGGACAAGGATGCGCCGCCGCGTGAAACGGTCGCAATGCAGGTGCGGGTGATCGGGTGCGCCGATCGTCCGCGGACGGCGCGGCGACCTGTCCGGGCCGTGTCCGGGCGACCGGACGGACAGCGGTCGCGGCGGACGTTCGCGCCAATCATCAACGATATCAATAGGTTGGTGTGTGGCACGGTGCTTGCTGAAGCGTCTCCGGGGAGGTCGCGTCCGGCGGCCCGTGGAGACTTCGATGATTCGCGACACTTCCGCTCAGGACCGCCAGATCAAGCTCGCGCCGCAGCGCGGCAAGCGCTGGCTCAAGATCGGCCTGGGTGCGCTCGCGCTGGTCGTGGCCGGCGTGCTGGTGATCCCGACCGCGGCGCGCCTGTTCTCGTCCGATTCGTCGGCGAGCACGAGCCGCCTGCGCATCGCCGAGGTCAAGCGCGGCACGCTCACGCGTGACGTGTCGGTGCAGGGGCGTGTCGTCGCCGCGGTCGCGCCGACGCTGTACGCGACCAGCGCGGGCACGGTCACGCTCATGGTCAATGCCGGCGACAAGGTCGCCAAGGGTGACGTGCTCGCGGAAGTCGCCAGCCCGGAACTCGACAACAAGCTGCAGCAGGAGCAGGCCACGCGCGAGAGCCTCGAGATCGACGTGCAGCGCGCCGACCTCGACCACCGCAAGCAGCAGCTCGCCGCGAAGAAACTGCTCGACCAGGCCCTCGTCGACCGCCAGACCGCGCAGCGCGAAGTCGAGCGCACCGACAAGGCCTACCGCGCCGGCGCGATGTCGGAGATCGAACTGCTGCGCACCAAGGATGCGCTGGCCAAGGCCGACATCACGGTCGTCAATGCCGAGGCCGACATGAAGCTCGACATCGAAAGCCTCGCATTCGAGCTCAAGAGCAAGCGCCTCGCCCTCGAGCGCCAGCGCTTCCTCGCCGCCGACCTCGAGCGCCAGGTCGAGGAGCTCAAGGTGCGTTCGCCGGTCGACGGCCAGGTCGGCCAGCTGCTCGTGCAGCAGCGCAACAACGTCGCCGCGAACGCGCCGATCCTCAGCGTCGTCGACCTGACCGCGCTCGAGATCGAGGTGCAGGTGCCGGAAGTGTTCGCGCACGACCTCGCGATCGGCATGGGTGCCGAGATCCGCGACAACTCGGGCGCCTACGTCGGCGAGATCAGCGCGGTGTCGCCCGAGGTCATCGACGGCCAGGTCACGGGCCGCATCCGCTTCGCCGACAAGAAGCCGGCCGGCCTGCGCCAGAACCAGCGCCTGACCACGCGCATCCTCATGGACGAACACCCGGACGTGCTCATGGTCGAGCGCGGCCCGTTCGTCGACACCGGTGCGGGGCGCGTCGCCTACGTGGTGCGCGGCGACGTCGCCGAGCGCACCGCGATCCAGGTCGGCGCGACCAGCCTCAACGCGGTCGAGATCGTCTCCGGCGTCAAGGAAGGCGACCGCATCGTGATCTCCGGTACCGACCAGTTCAACGGCGTGCAGCGCGTCGCGCTGTCGCGCTGAGCCTATCCAACACCTTTCCTTCCTCGCACGCACACCACCTCCCGAGAGGCGAACCCCGATGTTGAAGATGACCCACCTGCAGAAGGTCTACCGCACCCACCTCATCGAGACGCACGCGCTGCGTGATTTCTCGATCCACGTGCGCGAGGGCGAGTTCGTCGCGGTGACCGGCCCGTCGGGCTCGGGCAAGACCACGTTCCTCAACATCGCCGGCCTGCTCGAGGAGTTCACGGGCGGCGAGTTCAAGCTCGACGGCGTCGATGTCGCCGGCCTCGACGACAACGCGCGCTCGAAGCTGCGCAACGAGAAGATCGGCTTCATCTTCCAGAGCTTCAACCTGATCCCCGACCTCAACCTGTTCGACAACGTCGACGTGCCGTTGCGCTACCGCGGGTTCGCCGCTGCCGACCGCAAGAAGCGCATCGAGGAATCGCTGTCGCGCGTGGGCCTCGCGTCGCGCATGAAGCACTACCCGTCCGAACTCTCGGGCGGCCAGCAGCAGCGCGTCGCGATCGCACGCGCGCTGGCCGGCAGCCCGCGCCTGCTCATGGCCGACGAGCCGACCGGCAACCTCGATTCGCTGATGGCGCGCGGCGTCATGGAGCTGCTCGAGGAGGTCAACCGCCAGGGCACGACGATCGTCATGGTCACGCACGATCCCGAACTCGCCGCGCGCGCGCAGCGCAACGTGCACGTCATCGACGGCCAGGTCACCGACTTCGACGAAGCGCCGAAACTGCGCGATCCGGGCGAGGCGTCGCGCGGTGCCGAAGCGGTCGCGGCCAACGGCTGAGGATGACGACGATGTTCACCTACTACCTGCAGCTCGGCATCCGCAGCTTGCGGCGCAATCCGATCCTGACCCTGCTCATGGTGATCGGCATCGCGCTCGGCATCGCCGCGAGCATGACCACGCTGACCGTCATGTACCTGATGGGCAGCGATCCGATCCCGTGGAAGAGCGACAAGCTGTTCTACGTGCAGCTCGACAACTGGGGCGTCGACGACGCGTACTCCGACGACGGCCGTCCGCCCGACCAGGTCACCTACCGCGACGCCAAGGCGCTCATGGAAGCCGGCAAGGCCGACAGGCAGAGCGCGATGTTCAAGCTCAACCTGCCGGTGCAGCCCGAGAACGCCGAGATCAAGCCGTTCCAGTCGCTCGGTCGCGTCGCCTACTCGGACTTCTTCGGCATGTTCGAGCCCGAGTTCGCGTTCGGCGGCCCCTGGGACCGCCGCCAGGACGCCGAGCACGCACGCGTCGTCGTGCTCGGCAAGGACCTCAACGAGAAGCTCTTCGGCGGTGCCGACAGCGTCGGCCGCACGGTGCGGCTGAGCGGTACCGACTACACGATCGTCGGCGTGCTCGCGGAATGGAACTTGCGCGCCAAGTACTACGACCTCACCAACGGTGCATTCAACGATCCCGACGAGTTCTTCATGCCGTACACGACGGCGATGGACCTGCGCCAGCGCTCGACCGGCAACAACAGCTGCTTCCGCTCGCCGGGCGACGGCTGGGACTCGTACCTCGATTCGGATTGCGTCTGGCAGCAGTTCTGGGTGCAGCTCGACTCGCCCGAGCGCGTCGCCGAGTACAAGGCCTTCCTCGATTCCTACGTCAACGAGCAGAAGAAGCTCGGCCGCTTCGAGCGTCCGCTCAACAACCGCCTGTCCGACGTCAACGCGTGGATGGCCGACCAGCGCGTCGTCTCGCGTGACGTCGAGGTGCAGACCGGCCTCGCGTTCGCATTCCTCGCCGTGTGCCTCGTCAACACGATCGGTCTGCTGCTCGCGAAGTTCTCGCGCAAGGCCGGGGAGATCGGCCTGCGCCGCGCGCTCGGCGCGAGCCGGCGCGACGTGTTCGCGCAGTACATCATCGAGTCGGGCGTGGTCGGCCTCACCGGTGGCGTGCTCGGCCTGCTGCTCACGGGGCTCGGCCTCATCGGGGTACGCGCGCTGTACTCGCAGTACAAGACCGTGGCGCAACTCGACTGGACCATGGTGCTGCTGACCGTCGTGCTCGCGATCGTCGCCGCGATCATCGCCGGCCTCTACCCGACCTGGCGTGCCTGCCGCGTGCAGCCCGCCGCGCAACTGAAGATCTGAGGGTACATCGATGGAAATCCGTCCGATTTTCTCCGCGCTGATGCGCAGCAAGGTCTCGATGGTGCTCATCGGCCTGCAGGTGGCGTTGACGCTCGCGATCGTCTGCAACGCGCTGTTCATCATCAGCCAGCGCCTCGACCAGATGAACCGCCCCAGCGGCATGAACGAAGCCGACACCTTCATGGTCGGCAGCACGGGTTTCGGCCAGGGCTTCGACGCGTTCGCGACGCAGGCGGCCGACCTCGCGCTGCTGCGCCAGATGCCCGGTGTCGCGGCCGCATCGCCTACCAACTCGATCCCGTTGAGCGGCGGCGGCTGGAGCACCGGAGTGAGCCTGCAGCCGCAGCAGAAGACGCCGACCACGAGCACGACGATCTACATCGTCGACTCGCACGCGGTCGACGCGTTCGACACGCAGCTCGTCGCCGGCCGTGCGTTCAAGCCGGAGGAGATCGAGCGCAAGGACTTCGGCGACCGCCTGCAGCCGCGCGTCGTGATCGTCTCCAAGGCACTCGGCGACGCGCTGTTCCCGAACGGCGATGCGCTCGGCAAGGAGGTCTATCTCGGCGAAGGTCCGCCGACGGCGACGATCGTCGGCATCGTCGATCGCCTGCAGCAGCCGTGGACCAACAGCGACACGATCGAGAACACGATGCTCGTGCCGGCCTTCATGCCGTACGGTACGTCGACGCGCTACCTCGTGCGCACCGAGCCGGGCCGTCGCGACGAGGTCATGAAGGAGGTCGAGGTGAAGCTCGCCGAGGCCAACGCGGGCCGCATCATCGGCCGTATGCGTTCGATGGAGGAGATACGCCGCAATGCCTACTCGCAGGATCGCGCGATGGCGATCATCCTCGGCGTCGTGATCGTCTCGCTGCTCGGCATCACCGCGCTCGGCATCGTCGGCATGGCGAGTTTCTGGGTCGCCCAGCGCACGCGCCAGATCGGCACGCGCCGCGCGCTCGGCGCGACCAAGGCCGACATCCTGCGCTACTTCCAGACAGAGAACTTCATCATCACGACGTTCGGCCTGCTGCTCGGTGCGATCCTCGCCTACGGCTTCAGCCTGTGGCTCATGGATCGCTACCAGTCGCCGCATCTGCCGTGGCATTACGTGCCGATCGGGTTCCTGTGCCTGTGGGCGCTCGGCCAGCTCGCGGTGCTCGGCCCGGCGCTGCGCGCTTCGCGCGTTCCACCTGCAGTGGCCACGCGCGCCGTGTGACGACGGATTCCGTCGGCGGTGGTGGCGGCGCTATGCTCGCCGCCACCGTCGCGGGCTTCCGGTGATCCCCGACGAATTTTTTTCCTCCACCCAGGCAACCGTTCGCCGTCGCGCTGCATCCAAGCGCACATGCGTCGATGCCCCTCTCCCGCGAAGCCCATGCGCACCGTACTGGTGATCGACGACAACCCCGCGGTCGGTACCGCGCTCGACATCCTGTTCGGGCTGCGCGACATCCGCACGCTCACGGCCGGATCACCCGACGAAGGTCTCGCGATCCTCGCGCGCGAGCGCATCGATCTCGTCGTGCAGGACATGAACTTCACGGCCGACACGACCTCGGGCGAAGAGGGCATCGCGCTCTACCGCGCGATCCGTGCCGACCATCCCGACTTGCCGATCGTGCTGCTGACGGCATGGACGCGCCTCGAGACCGCGGTCGAGCTGGTCAAGGCCGGCGCCGCCGATTATCTCGGCAAGCCGTGGGACGACAACAAGCTGCTCGCCTCGGTCGAGAATCTGCTCGAACTCTCCGAGGCGACGCGTGAGGTCTCGCGCTACCGCGACGAGCGTCGCCGTCGTCGCCGCCAGCTCGACGACCGCTACGACCTGCGTGGCATCGTGTTCGCCTCGTCGGCGACCGAGCGTGTCGTCGAGCTCGCCTGCCAGGTCGCGCGTGCCGATGTCCCCGTTCTGATCACGGGGCCGAACGGTGCGGGCAAGGAGCGCATCGCCGAGATCGTGCAGGCCAACTCGGCGCGGCGCGACGGGCCGTTCGTGACCGTCAACTGTGGCGCATTGCCGTCCGAGCTCATCGAGGCCGAGCTTTTCGGCGCGGAGCCGGGCGCCTACACCGGCGCACCCAATCGTGCGCGCGAGGGTCGCTTCGAAGCCGCCGACGGCGGCACGCTGTTTCTCGACGAGATCGGCAACCTGCCGCTGGCCGGGCAGATGAAACTGTTGCGCGTGCTCGAGACCGGCCAGTTCGAGCGCCTCGGTTCCAGCAAGACGCGCCACGTGAAGGTGCGCGTGATCAGCGCGACCAATGCCGACCTCGCCGCGGGCATCCGCGAAGGACGCTTCCGCGAGGATCTCTACTACCGACTCAACGTGATCGAGCTGCGACTTCCGCCGCTGGCCGAGCGTAGCGACGACATCCTGCCGCTGGCCGAGCATTTCCTGCAGGGGCGCGCGACGCTCGACGCCGGCGCACGCGCCGCGCTCGCCGCGCACGCGTGGCCCGGCAACGTGCGCGAACTCAAGAACGCGATCGAGCGCGCCAGCCTGCTGTGCAGCGATGGCGTCGTCACCGCGCGTGACCTCGGCCTCGGTCCGCCGCGCATGGCGAGCGGTCGCGTCGCGCCGGATGCCGAACCCGACCGCGAGATGATCGAAGGCGCGCTGTCGCGTGCGCGCGGCGTGATCAGCCAGGCCGCGTCGGAGCTCGGCCTGTCGAGGCAGGCCCTGTACCGACGCATGGAGAAGATGGGCATCGCGGCGAACTGAGGCGTCGCCGCGCTCACGCGCACGGCGCGTCGGCGCCGCATCTCGGGCAGAATCGGCGTGGACCTCTTCCGACCCTGGCTCATGCGCCTGTTCTCGCTCGAAGGCAAATTCGCGGCTGCGATGCTGCTCGCCGCATCGGTCGCTGCGCTGGTCGGTGCCTGGGTCGGCTCGGTGCACGACAGCGTGCTCATCGGTGCGGTCGCGGCGGTCGCGGCGGGACTCGTCCCGTCCCTGCTGCTCGCGCGCGCGTTCGTGCGCCCGGTCGTCGCTCTGATCCGCACCTTGTCGGGCAGCGTCGTCGCGTTTCGCGATGGCGACTTCAGCTTCTCGATCCGCAACGCGCGCCACGACGAGCTCGGCGATCTCGTCGAGGCGCACAACGCGCTCGGCGCGGTACTGCGTGAGCAGCGCCAGGGCCTGTTCCAGCGCGAACTGCTGCTCGACACGGTGGTGCAGAACACGCCGAACGCGCTCGTGCTCGTCGAGCCGGGCGGGCATGTCGTCGTCGCCAACCTCGCCGCGCGCGCGCTGCTCAACGGGGGGACGTCGATGAACGGCCTGAGTTTCGATGCGGTGCTCGCCGAGGCGCCGGCCGAGCTCGCGCGCGTGCTCGCGGGCGGCGAGGACGCGCTGTTCGGCGTGTCGATCGACGGCGAGGACGAGACCTTCCACCTCTCGCAACGTACGTTCAAGTTGCAAGGCCGACCGCACCGCATGGTCATGTTGAGACGCATGACGCGCGAGCTGTCGCGTGCCGAGGTCGCGACCTGGAAGAAGGTCATCCGCGTGATCAGTCACGAGCTCAACAACTCGCTGGCGCCGATCCGCTCGCTCGCCCACTCCGGCCGCGAGCTCGCGCGGCTCGGTGACACCCGGCGCATGGGCGTGGTGTTCGACACGATCGAGGATCGTGCGAGCCATCTCGGTGGCTTCATCGAGGGCTATGCACATTTCGCGAAGCTGCCGATGCCGCAGCCGTCGGACGTCGAATGGGGGCCGTTCCTGCAGGCGCTGGGTCGGCACTATACGTTCACGGTCACCGGCGAGGTGCCTGCCGATCCGGGGCGGTTCGATCGCGCGCAGATCGAACAGCTGCTCATCAACCTGGTCAAGAATGCGCACGAAGCGAGCGGTGACGCGTCGACCGTGGAGCTCGAGGTCGCGGCGCGCGGTCGCGAGTGGCGTATCGAGGTGCGCGATCGCGGCCCCGGCATGAGCGACACGGTGCTCGCGCAGGCGCTGCTGCCGTTCTATTCGACCAAGCGCAGCGGCACCGGTCTCGGCCTCGCGCTCGCGCGCGAGATCGCCGAGGCGCACGGCGGCCGCGTGCAGCTCGCCAACCGCGACGGTGGCGGTCTTGCGGTGACGGTCGTGCTGCCGCGCGCCGTGCCGGCCTGATCGACGGGCGGGTATGCCGCGCGTCGAGCGCGCGGCGGGGCGACGTGAAAGGCGAGGGCATTACATCCGGTCATGCCGGCTTGCTATCGTTGCGGCATCTCACCAGGGGGAAGGATCCATGGATCTGATCGTCGGCCTGATCGTCGTGGGCCTCGTGCTCGTGGCGCTGTCCAAGCTCGTGCGCATCGTGCCGCAGGGCTTCGAGTGGACCGTGCAGCGCTGGGGCAAGTACACGCACACGCTGACGCCGGGCTTCCACGTGCTCGTGCCGTTCATGCAGAGCATCGGCCACAAGATGAACATGATGGAGCAGGTGCTCGAGGTGCCGTCGCAGGACGTCATCACGAAGGACAACGCGGTCGTGCGCGTCGACGGCGTGGTGTTCTACCAGGTGCTCGATGCCGCCAAGGCGGCGTACGAGGTCGCCAACCTCGAGCAGGCCGCACTCGCGCTGATCATGACCAACATCCGCACCGTGCTCGGCTCGATGGACCTCGACGAGAGCCTGAGCAAGCGTGACGAGATCAATGCCAAGCTGCTGTCGGTGGTCGACGAGGCCACGCACCCGTGGGGCGTCAAGGTCACGCGCATCGAGATCAAGGACATCTCGCCGCCGCGCGATCTCGTCGACTCGATGGCGCGGCAGATGAAGGCCGAGCGCGAGAAGCGTGCGAACGTGCTCGAGGCCGAGGGCTTCCGCCAGGCCGCGATCCTCAAGGCCGACGGCGAGAAGCAGGCGGCCATCCTCGAGGCCGAGGGCAAGAAGGAGGCCGCCTACCGCGAGGCCGAGGCGCGCGAGCGCCTCGCCGAAGCCGAGGCCAAGGCGACGACGATGGTGTCCGACGCGATCGCGGGCGGCGACATCAACGCGATCAACTACTTCGTCGCCAACAAGTACGTCGAGGCGCTCAAGGCGATGGCGGATTCGCCGAACCAGAAGGTGCTCATGCTTCCGTACGAGGCGACGGGCATCCTCGGCTCGCTCGCCGGCATCGCCGAGATCGCCAAGAGCGCGCTCGGCAAGGATGCACCCGCCGCGCCGACGCCTCCACCGGTGCCGCCGCGCCCGCATCCTTCGCAGCCATACGTGCGCTGACGGAGGACGACGATGGACGTGCAGAGCGTGCTCGGCACCTACGGCTGGTGGATCGTCGCGCTGTTGTTCATCGCGGCCGAGATCCTCGTGCCGGGCTACTTCCTGTTGTGGATCGGCATCGCGGCCGCGCTGACGGGCATCGTCAACGCGATCTTCCCGGGCCTGACCTTCCTCGTGCAGGCGGTGCTGTTCGCCGTGTTCGCGGTGGCGAGCTGCGTCGTGTACTGGCGCTACATCCGCCCGGCCGCCGAGACGCGCGACGACCAGCCGCTGCTCAACCGTCGTGGCGAACGCATGATCGGCAGGCGCGTGATCGTCGCCGAGGCGTTCGTCAACGGACGCGGCAAGGTGCGCGTCGGTGACGGCGTGTGGCTCGCCGAGGGCGTCGACGCCGCGGTCGGTGATGCGGTCGAGGTGACCGGCGTGCATGGTGCGACCCTGCAGGTGCGCCGCGCGCCCTGAGCGGCCGGGCGAGACAGGGATGGCGCGCGTCGCGATAATGCGCGCCTTCCCACGCCGGTGCCGACCATGAGCCAGAAGACGATCCTCAACGACAGCCACCGCGCGCTCGGCGCGAAGATGGTCGACTTCGGCGGCTGGGACATGCCGCTGAGCTACGGGTCGCAGATCGAGGAACACCATGCGGTGCGCCGCGACGCGGGCATGTTCGATGTGTCGCACATGACCGTGGTCGACCTCGCCGGTGCGCGTACGCGCGAGTTCCTGCGCCACCTGCTCGCCAACAACGTCGACAAGCTCAAAGTGTCGGGCAAGGCCTTGTACTCGTGCATGCTCGACGAGAAGGGCGGCGTCATCGACGACCTCATCGTCTATTTCCTCGACGAGGCGTTCTTCCGCGTCGTCGTCAACGCGGCGACGCGCGACAAGGACCTCGCCTGGATCCGCAAGCAGGCCGCTGCGTTCGACGTGGCCGTCACCGAGCGTCCCGAGCTCGCGATGATTGCGGTGCAGGGACCGAATGCGCGCACCAGGGTCGCCACGCTGCTGTCACCCGAGGTCGCCGCGAAGGCGCTCAAGATCGGCAAGTTCGTCGCGTTCGAGGGCGACGGCTTGTTCATTGCGCGCACCGGCTACACGGGCGAGGACGGTTTCGAGATCATCGTGCCGGAGGGCGAGGCGGTGGCGCTGTGGCAGCGTCTCGTCGATGCCGGTGTCGCGCCGGCCGGACTTGGTGCCCGCGACACGCTGCGCCTGGAGGCCGGCATGAACCTCTACGGCCAGGACATGGACGAGTCGGTGACGCCGTGGGAAGCCGCACTCGCATGGACGGTGTCGCTCGACGAGGGGCGCGCATTCGTCGGTCGCGAGGCGCTCGAGCAGCAGCGCGCCGCAGGCGTGCCGCGCGAGATGATCGGCCTCGTCATGGACGAAAAGGGCGTGCTTCGCCACGGGCAGAAGGTGCTGACCGATGCCGGCGATGGCGAGATCCTGTCGGGCACGTTCTCGCCGACGCTCGGCAAGGCGATCGCGTTCGCGCGCGTGCCGGCCGGCGCGGGCGCGTCGCTGCGCGTCGACATCCGCGGTCGCGAAGTGCCGGTGCGCGCCGCGCGCATCCCGTTCGTGCGCGACGGCAAGCCGCTCGACGCCGCGTGAACGACGCGTCGGCAGCCGGCGCGCGCGCTGGTTGCGTGTCGCCGATCTCGGCTAGAATCCGCCCGTCTTTCTTCCACGTACCCAGGAAACCGTCATGAGCGAAATCCCCGGCGATCTGAAGTTCATGAAGTCCCACGAGTGGGCACGTGTCGAGGACAACGGCACGGTCACCGTCGGCATTTCCGAGCACGCGCAGGGACTGCTCGGCGACCTCGTCTACGTCGAGCTTCCGAATGTCGGCGACAACGCGCAGGCCGGCCAGGCTGCTGCAGTGGTCGAGTCGGTCAAGGCGGCGTCGGACGTCTACTCGCCCGTGTCGGGCGAGATCGTCGCGGTCAACGAGGCGCTCGCCGACAAGCCCGAGACGATCAACGAGGACGCCTACGGCGACGGCTGGATCTTCGTCGTGAAGCTCACGAACCGCGAAGAGCTCGAGGAACTGCTCGATCCCGACGCCTACGCCGAGGCGATCGAGAACGAGGAAGACTGACGCGCCCACGCAGCGCCAGTGTCGATCGACGGGCCGGATCTTCCGGCCCGTTTTCGTTTCCGCCTCCGCAAGCGACGAGTTTCGGGTGGCCTGCTTCACCGAGACTTGGCCTTGCACCTCCATACCCGTGCCGCTTCCCTGGTTCTCCGTCGCGCGCGACGCGATCACGCGATGCTGCGGTCCACGTCGCGCATCGGCGCCAGCTGTGTCCGGTTCTCGGGCGATGAGGGTTCGAGCAACGCATCGATGGTCGAGCCTGGCTTGCGTGCGTACACGCGCCACGTTGTCGCGTCGCATCGAGGGTGATGGAGCGGCGGAGATGTGCTCGATGCGCGAGCGGCTCGTGTGCGGCGCGTTTTGCATGTCGTGAAACGCAGGGCTCCACGTCGCTCGAAGATGCGTGACTTCACGTCGTGCACGTTGCCGGTGACCTGGATGAGAAGGCTCGTCGACCGCGTTACCGACCTCGAGGCGACCGTCTTCGCCGTCGTCACGGTGCGTGTGCGATGCCGTCGTCGACACACTCGACGATGGTCGCAGGCGGCGATCCGCGAAAAATTTTTTCGCCGTCGTTCGGCTGGCGTTCGGCTTGATGAAGACACGAAGCGACGTTCCGCATGTGCTTGATAGGCCTATGCGAGTGGCTATCGAGAAGATGGCGCGTGTCTCGATGAAATGAAGGAATTTGCCTTCAATTCAGCTGTTGAATGCATTTTCATGCATTTTCATCGAGGACGTCTGGACGTCCATACATCCTTGCCGTCGAGTACTGCTTGAAGGGGGCTTGGAAGGCTGCGGGGAGGCGTTTTAGAGGTATATCGAACTGCTTGTTTCCTATCAGAAATCTGTTGACACGTGCACATGACAGGAATAATTTCCGCGTCGGCGTTACAACCGTTTCAAAGGAATCATGGCTGCATCCCGATTCGTCGAACCGTATGTAGAACATGGCCGCAAGTCAGGGGCTGTCAGAAAAATCACGGTATCGATTCCTCTCCACATCCTCAGGCTTTTGTCCGACGAACGGACCCGGCGACAGGTCGCGAACCTCCGCCACGCCACCAACAGCAATCTGCTGTGCGAAGCATTCCTTCACGCTTTTACTGGGCAACCACTGCCAACTGACGAGGAGCTAAGACGCGATATGGCTACGAAGAAGACGACTGCTAAGAAGACCGCTGCGAAGAAGCCGGCCGCCAAGAAGGCCGTGAAGAAGACCGCAGTGAAGAAGGCTGCCGTGAAGAAGACCGCCAAGGCGAAGACCGCCACGGCGACGAAGAAGTCGGCTGCGAAGAAGCCGGCTGCCAAGAAGGCCGTCAAGAAGGCCGTCAAGAAGGTCGCCGCCAAGAAGGCTGCGAAGTAAGTCATCGCCGTACCGGCCGGTCGTTACGCGACCGGCCACCTCCGTCGGCGTGAGCCGCGGATTGTCTGCTGCATCAGCTCCACAAGAAGCTCCACCGGATCCAGCAAACGGACTGCTCTCCCTGCGGTATGCCCAGCGCAGGGAGAGATTTCCTCCGGATCCCGTGACGCGCATCGCGCTTCGCTTCGAGCCCTCTCCGCTTCGGCGGCCCTGCCGCCAATGCCGGCGCTATGCTCGCCCCGTCACGACGACGCGACGGAGGAAGCATGCGCATCATGTCGCTCGTACTCGCCTGTCTGCTCCCGGCATCCGCCGCGCATGCCGCAACCATCGCGGTGAGCATCGATCTCGGTGCGGATCGTCGTCCGATCGATCCGGCGATTCTCGGCGTCAGCAATCCGCCTCCCAACCTTCCTCGCCCGTATCCGTTCGTGCGCTGGGGTGGCAACTCGACGACGCGCTACAACTGGCAGGTCGACGTGCACAACACGGCGGCCGACTGGTTCTTCATGAACATCGCGAACAACGACGGTTCGCCGGCGTCGTCGGAGGTCGAGCGCCTCGTCGCGGCGACACTCGCTGCGGGCGGGCGTCCGCTCGTCACGATCGGCACGATCGGGTGGACGCCGATCGCGGTGCGCGAGAAACGCTGGGGTTTCTCGGTCGCGACCTACGGCGCGCAGCAGCAGACCGAGTGCAGCTACTTCGGTGCGAATCCTCCTTCCTGGTGCATGGCGGACGCCGGCAACGGGCGCTGCTCGCAAGGCCCGAACTGCAGCGGTGGCTTCATCGTCGGCAACGCACCCACCGACACCTCGTTCGCGTCGGGGCCGAACGACGCACGCGCGTGGATCGCGCATCTGCAGCAGCGCTTCGGAACGGCAGCGGCCGGCGGCATCCGCGACTACGCGCTCGACAACGAGCCGATGCTATGGAACAGCGCGCATCGCGACGTGCATCCGCAGCCGCTCACCTACGACGCGCTGTGGTCGTACACGGTCGCTTACGCCGGAGCGATCAAGCAGCAGGAACCGAATGCACGCGTGCACGGGCCGGTGACCTGGGGCTACTGCGACCTGTTCGGTTCAGCGGCAGACGAGTGTGTCGACGGTCCGGATCGTGCCGCGCACGGCGGCACGCCGCTGGTGAAGTGGTACCTGCAGAAGGTCTGCGCGTACCAGCAGCAGCATGGCGTGCGCCTCGTCGACACGCTCGACCTGCACTACTACCCGCAGGGATCGGGTGTCGTCGACTTCAATGATCCTCCGGCGGGCTCGGAGACCGCGGAGATCTCGGCGCGTCGTCTGCGTTCGCTGCGCGAGCTGTACGACCCGCAATGGACGTCCGAATCGTGGATCGCCGATCTCGGCGATCACGCGACATGGCATTACAGCAAGCCGGGTCTCATCCGTCGCGTACGCGCATGGATCGACGAGGCCTGCCCGGGCACGCGGCTCGCCATCACCGAGTACAACTGGGGGGCCGACAACGGCGCGAGCAGCGCGCTCGCGCAGGCCGAGGTACTCGCGATCTTCGGCCGGGAAGGCGTCGACGCCGCAACGCGCTGGGTGTCACCACGCAGCGGCTCGCTCGTCGAGCGTGCATTCCGCCTGCACCTGGACTACGACGGCGCAGGATCGCGCGTGGAGGGCACGAGCGTGCGCGCGACGAGTGCCGACGTCGACGCCCTCGCCGCCTACGCGGTGCAACGTGTCGGGTCGCGCGTGATGCTGCTGCTCTTCAACAAGGCGACCACGGCGACGACGGCTGCGATCGATCTGGGGTCGCGTTTCGACGGTGCATGGCGCACCTACCGCTTCAGCGGCAGCGAAGACCTGCATCTCGCCGCGACAGGAAACGTGGCCGGCACGACGCTGACGCTCGCGAACCTGCCGGCGCGTTCGGCGACCCTGCTCGTGCTGCCCGACGTGGATCGCGTGTTTGCGAACGGATTCGAGAATCCGTGACCTGCGCGCGCTTCAGTCGGATGTCGTGTCGGCGTCGGCGGCGCCGTGGCGCGCGAACAGTCCGCCGAACACGATGGGCCCGATCGGCGTACGGGCGAGCGAGAACGCCGCGCTGACCACGGTCACCGACGCGCCGAGCCAGCGCTTGAGCGGCAGCGAGGAGGCGAGCACGCCGAGTGCGAAGCCGCTGCCGACCGTGATCGCCTCGCGGTGTCGAGCGATGTGGGATTCGAGCCATGCGGTCTCTTCGCGACACTGCACGCGGACCCTGGCGAGGCGGGCGTGGGCGGCGAGGACGTCGCGACGCAGCTGGCGCGCGCTCATGGGGATGGCCTTTTCGTGGCGTCGGGAGACGACGCGGGGACGGACGGCGTGCGCGATGCCGCGAACATTTCGCGTGTCTTCGGCAGGCTGAGGTCGGCCCAGCTCTTCTGCATCGCGCGCAGCACCCACAGCACACCGAGCACATTGGCCAGTGCGACCACACCGATGCCGATGAACGCATTGCCGGTCCACTGGTAGAGACCGGCGGCGATCGCAGCGTTGGTCGCGACCCATGCGCCCACGCCGAGGAAGATCAGCGCGAAACCGAGCCATACGAGGTTGAGTGCGGACTGCTTGGCGAGACGAAGTTCGGCACGGAGCAGTGCGAGCGAGGCTTCGGCGACCTGGAGCGCGCCCTTCAGTGCGTCGCGCGCAGCATCGAGGACGCCGTCCGCAGCGGACGGCGCCTCGTCGGTGCGCGGCGGCTCCCCCTCGCCGAGCATCGGATCAGCGGCGCAGGAGTCGCGTCAGGGCGACGCCGGCGACGAAGGCGATGCCGAAGGCGGTGAGGGGATGCGCGCGGATCTGCTCCGCCGCCGCCTGGCTGAACTGCTTCGCGCCTTCGCCGAGCCGTTCTCCGGCTTCGCGAAGATCGTCCTGCAGGACCGCGCCGTTGGCGCGCAGTCGTTGCGTGAAGCGCGATGCCGCACCGCCGATCTCGTCGGCGGCATCTTCGATGGAAGGCTTGCTGTCACGGGTACTGGCCATGGCGCGGTCTCCTCGTCACGTGGGGTCGGGTCCACCCGAAGGGTCGAGCGATGCTCGCACCGGTTGCCTGAAGGCCGCATGGACGGGGCGTGTGGAGCGATGTGGAGAGAGTGGGCGGCATGTCGGCGGGGAGGGTGTGACATCTTCTGTTGCGATGCGTTATCGTTGATCCAACGAAGCGTCTGGCGATGGCGGGGCAACGGTTTCGTAGCGGCCCGTCGGGCCGCGACAGGGGACAACACCAGGGGAAAGGGACGTCGGACCGGCGCATCGCGCGCGTTGTCCGTCGGATCCGTCGGAGCGATCCATTCTTCTTCCGTGGTCCCGGCTGCATGTCCTGGTCGCCGGTCGTTCGACCCTCTTGCCTTGGGAGTGTCCGACCGTGAAGCGACCTGCACGTCTTTCCCCGCGCCGTCAGCGCGGCTCCGCCGCCCCGAAGATCGTCGCCGTCGTGGCCGTGCTCGCCCTCGGCGGTGTCGGCGCCTGGTGGTTCCTCGGACGCGATGCGGCCGACGCTCCTGCCACGGCCGAACCTGCGACGACCCCTGCGGAGACACCCGCCGCGGCAGCGCCCGCCGTCGTCGACCCGATCTCTCCCGCAGTCGAAGGACTGAGTGTCGACGAGCTCTACCGCGAAGCGCGCAAGGCCATGGCCGACCAGCGCATGGTGGCGCCGGCCGGCAACAATGCGCTCGAGTACTACCTGGCGATCCTGACCAAGGAGCCCGACAACCACGGCGCCAGGGACGCCTTGCGCGAGTTGTTCCCGTTCGCGAGCAGCACGGCCGAGCAGGAGATCAACCAGGGCAACCTCGACGAGGCCTCGCGCATCGTCGCGGCGCTCGCACTCGCCGAGCCGAGCAACTACACGTTGACCATCCTGCGCGGCAAGCTCGAAGCCCGCCGTCGCACGCTCGATCGCGAGCAGCAACTCGCGGCCGCGGCTGCAGCGGCCGCTGCGCGCCCCGCTGCAGCGACGACGCCTGCGCCCGCTCCTGCCGTCGCCGAACCGCCGCCACCGGTTTCCACGCCTGCACCCGCTCCGCAACCCGTCGCGACGGCACCTGCACCGGCCCCCGTCGCGGCCCCGCCGCCGGCACCGGCGCCCACGCCCGCACCGCGCGGCGCAACGACCGACCTCGCCGCGGTCAACGTGGCAACCCCGACGTATCCGCAGCAGGCGGCGCGCAATCGCGCCGAGGGCTGGGTGGAGGTCGAGTTCACGGTCACCGCGGAAGGATCGGTCGAGAACGTTCGCGTCGTGCGTGCCGATCCGCCTCGCATCTTCGATCGTGAAGCCGTCCGCTCGATCGAGCGCTCGACGTTCAAACCGCGTGTCGAGAACGGCGTTCCGGTCAGCTCGAGCGGTCGTCGCCGGATCGAGTTCAAGCTCGATACCTGACACGGGCAGGGGCCGCCGGCCGACGGCGGCCTTCGCGACGCCTAATCCAGAAGGTCGCGCCTGAGTGCCGCGAGCAGACCCGCCGGCTCGCCGGTGTCGGCGGGCGGTGGCTGCGCGAGCGCGTCGAGTCGCGCGACGGCTTCGGCGTGGTGCGCGGCATCGAGCACCTTCGCGCAACGGCCCGCGGCTTCCGTGAGGATGAGCAGGCCCGTGCCGCGCAGCGTCGCTCGCGTGGCGATCGCCCCGCGTCGCAACTCCGCCGTGGCTTCGTTGAGGGCTTGCAGGGAGCGCACCGGGTAGCGCTTCACGCCCGGCCGCCACCAGGCCGCGCGTTCCCGATGCAGCACGTCGCGGCGGAACAGGCTGTCGAGCAGCGTGCGCCGGATCGGCGAGAGCCGCGACACGAGGAGGTCGATCGCGGCATGCAGCGGCATGCCGCTCGCGAAACCGGTGAGCACGCGCTCGGCTGCGGTCAGTTGCGGATGACTGATCGGAAGGTCGGCGTCGACGGCCACGTAACCCGCGGCGTGGCGCAGATGCCCCTTGTCGGCGAGGTCGAGCACGAGCGCGGCGGCCGCGAGCGTGTCGATGCCTGCACGCCCTGCGGTCACGTCGAGCGTGCCGCGCACGGGATCGACGCACAGCAGCATGAGGTGTTCGGCGATCAGCACGCGGGAATCCTTCTGCGTGATGAGGCGGCACCGGGCGTTGCGAGCCGACCGGGCCGGGTAATACCGCGGATCCTACGCGATCACGACGTGTCGCGCTGCGTCAATCGCCGCCCGTGGAGGCCGATTCGTCGAGGTCGCCGATGTCGGCCCAGTCCACGCGCGGCAGGCCGAGGTAGCGGTCGAACAGCATCGGCATGAGCCCGTACGGCGCCGCCGATTCGCAGTTCCACAGCATGACCATGCCGAAGCGGCGTTCCGGGAGGAACGCCATGAGCGCGCGATAGCCCTGAACGGCACCCGCATGGAACACCATGGGCTCACCGGCGTAGTCGTAGATGCGCCAGCCGAGCGCGTACTGCGCGTCGAGCAGGCGACCCTTGCGCCAAGGTGTCGACGTTCTTTCGCGCGGTGTCGCGACGAGGGGGGCATGGGTCTCCTCGAGCAGCGCAGGCGCGAGCACGCCGGGCTCGCCACCCATCTGTGCAACGAGCCACTTGCGCATGTCGACGATGCTCGCGTTGACGCCGGCCGCGGGCGGCATGTGGTAGTAGCGCTCGTTCGGCTGGAACGATTGCCAGCCCTTGCCGGCACGGCGGTGCGGGCGCGCCCAGCGCGGCGAGTTCTCGAGCGCATCGCGCCCGTACGTCGCCGTGGTCATGCCGAGCGGGTGGAACACGCGCTTCTCGACCTGGTGGTAGAAGAAGTCGCCGGTCGCCGCGTAGGTAACGTCGCCGATGAGACTGAAGGCGATGTTCTGGTAGCCGTAGCAGTCACCGACCGCGCAGGTCATGGGCACTTCGCGCAGGCGCTCGACGAGCACGGGGTAGGGCTCGTCCTGCTCGATGAGGCGATCGTAGGTGTTGTGCGGCAGGCCAACGCGGTGGCTGAGGATGTCGCGCACGGTGAGCTTCTGGCCGCCGTCGACGTCGGCGAGTGCGAACGTCGGCAGCATCTCCGCGATGCGCGTGTTCCAGCTCAGCACGCCGTCCTCGACGAGCATGCCGGCGAGCGTCGTCGCGAAGGCCTTCGACAGCGAAGCGAGGCGGAACACCGTGCCGGTGTCGACCGGCTCGCGCTTCTGCCAGTCGGCGTAGCCGATGCCGCGTTCGAGCAGGACGTCGTCGTCCTTCACGATCGCCACCGCGAGGCCCGAGACCTTGTCCGATTGCTCGAGCTGGTCGAGCCACTTCGCGAACTCGGTCGCGATCGGCGCGGGGTCCTTCGCGATCGCCGCGGGATTGACGAGCTGGGGAACGACGAGCGGCGTGGCGACGGCCACGGCCTTCGCCTTGCGGGTCGGTTTCTTGGTGGCCGCCACGACGTCGCCGCTGCCGGCGAAGACTGTCGCCAAGGCCGCCACGAGGGGAAACAGGATCGCTTTCACAGGGTCCGGGACGGTCACGAGCGCATGCTATGCTCGAAATCATACGTCCATTTGCGGCCTGCGTGGAGGGGAAGCATGTCCGTTTTTCTGATTCTCGTGGTCATTGCCGTGGCGGTCGCGTTGTTCGTGATCGGCATCTACAACGGCCTCGTCACGGCACGCAACGCGTACAAGAACGCGTTCGCGCAGATCGACGTCCAGCTCACGCGCCGGCACGACCTGATCCCGAATCTCGTCGAGGTCGCCAAGGGCTACATGCAGCACGAGCGCGAGACCCTCGAGGCCGTCATCCAGGCACGCAACTCGGCGTCGGCAGGGCTTTCGGCCGCGAAGGCCGATCCCGGCAACGCGGCCGCGATGCAGCAGCTCGCCGGCGCCGAGAACGTGCTCACCCAGACCCTCGGCCGGCTGTTCGCGCTGTCGGAGGCCTACCCGGACCTCAAGGCCAACCAGAACATGGCGCAGCTCAGCGAGGAGCTCACCTCGACCGAGAACAAGGTCGCGTTCGCGCGCCAGGCCTACAACGACGCGGTCATGGGCTACAACAACAAGCGCGAGGTGTTCCCGAGTTCGCTCGTCGCCGGCGCGTTCAACTTCCAGGAAGCGCCGCTGCTCGAGATCGAGTCGCCGCAGAAGCGCGAGGCGGTGAAGGTCTCGTTCACCTGATCCCCGGCGTGCGCGCGCCACGGCCGCGCACGACGCCTTGCCGAGCCGGGCGATGAACTTCTTCTCCCATCAGGATCTCGCGCGTCGCGCGTCACGGCGGATGCTCGTGATGTTCACGATCGCCGTGGTCTGCATCGTCGCGGCCGTGGACATCGTGGTGATCTTCGCGCTCGGCCTGACCAGCGACGATCCGAAAGCGGGCGGGCCCTCGATCGGCGTGCTCGTCGCGACGAGCGCCTGCGTGCTTGCGGTGATCGCATGCTCGACGCTGTATCGCATCTCCACGCTGCGTGGCGGCGGCGCGGCCGTCGCGGTCCAGCTCGGCGCGACGGCGGTGCCGGCCGACGCCACCGATCTCGCCTATCGCCGCCTGCGCAACATCGTCGAGGAGATCGCGATCGCCTCGGGCGTGCCGGTTCCGCAGGTGTTCGTGCTCGAACAGGAGGCCGCGATCAACGCCTTCGCGTCGGGTTACACACCGGCCGACGCGGCCGTGACCGTCACGCGCGGGTGCCTGGACAAGCTCACGCGCGACGAACTGCAAGGCGTGATCGCTCACGAGTTCAGCCATGTGCTCAACGGCGACATGCGCCTGAACATCCGGCTCGTCGGCGTCGCCTTCGGCATCCTCGTGATCGCGATCGCGGGCCGCAAGATCACCGAGGTCGCCGGGTACGGCCGCAGTCGCGACGGCGCCGGCTTCGCGATCCTCGGCATCGGCCTGATCATCGTCGGCTCGATCGGCGTGTTCTTCGCGCGCCTCATCAAGGCCTCCATCTCGCGCCAGCGCGAGTACCTCGCCGATGCGTCGGCCGTGCAGTTCACGCGACAGACCGACGGCATCGCCGGCGCGCTCAAGAAGATCGGCGGGCTCCAGGAGGGATCGAAGCTGGCGTCGTCGGACGGGGAGGAGGTCGCGCACATGCTGTTCGGCGACGGCGTGGGCTACTCGCGGTTCTTCGCGACCCATCCCGCGCTCGTGGACCGCATCAAGCGCCTGCAGCCCGCTTTCGATCCCGCCGAGTTCGAGGACATCGCCGCCGACTGGAGCCGGCCGCGGCGCGTGGGGGCGTCCGATGCGGCCGACGTCTCGATCGCCGGATTCGCGCCGGCACGCGTGAAGCGTACCGCGCGCAGGGAGGATGCGGTCGTCGAGCTGCCCGATGCGGGCGCCGAACTCAGCGTCTCGCCACGTGTCGTCAGCGAACAGGTCGGCCAGCCGGATACCGCCGACTATGCAGCCGCGAGCACGCTCAGCGAGTCGATCCCGCCGCTGCTCGCCGCGGCGGCGCGCGCGCAGGAGCATGCGATGGCGCTCGTGCTCGCGCTCGTGCTCGATCGCAGTGACGTCGTTCGCTCGCGGCAGCTCGAGCTCGTCGCGCACTACCTCGACGCGGGAAGCGCCGAACGGATCGTCGAGTTCGCCGGGGCGATCGCCGGACTCCATCCCATGCAGCGCCTGCCACTGGCGTCGATGGCGTTTCCGGCCTTGCGTCGCAGGCCGCGGCCGCAGCTCGAAGTGTTCGTGATCCTGCTGCGCCAGATCATCGAGGCGGACGGCCGCGTGAGCCTAGACGAGTACTGTCTCGCGCGCCTGGTCGGTGTGCAGGTGGTCGACGCGCTGAATCCTGCCGCCGCGAGGCCGATGGGGCGTCTCAAGCCCGGCGACCTCGCCGCCGAGGTCACCGAACTGTTCGCGATCGTCGCGCGCCATGGCCACGACGACGAAGGCGCGGCACGACGTGCGTACGTGGCCGGACTTCACGAGGTGCTGCCCGACCTCAAGCCGGTCTACGCGCCGGCGGACGCGTGGGCGATCGCGCTCGACCGCGCGCTGCCGAGGCTCGACCTGCTCGCGCCGATAGGAAAGGAGCTCCTGGTCCGCGGCCTCGTGCTCGCGATCGCCTCCGACGGCAAGGTCAGTGTCGCCGAGGCCGAGCTGCTGCGCACGATCTGCGCCGCGGTCCATTGCCCTCTGCCACCATTGCTGCAGACGACCCGCTGAACCGGTAAGCGGCGTGCGCTGCGGGCGTTGCGCATGTGCCCCCGGTCGGTGAGCATAGCGGCCCCTTTCGCAGGCGCGCACGGCTGCATGACCGGATCCTCCGACAGCGTCGACGCCCGCCTCGAGCAGATCCTGCGCGATTTCGGCTCGCGTCTGGGCGCCCTGCTGCAGGGCTATCGCCTCGACCGCCACGGCGTGGATCCGGCCGATGTCGAACAGGAAGTGCGCATCCGGCTGTGGAAGGCGATCGAGCGTGACCGGTCCGGGGCCTTTCATGCGTCCTATGTGCAGAAGGTGGTCGCCACGACCGTGATCGACGCGCTGCGCCGGGCGGAAGTCCGTGCCGCGGAGCCGTTGCCCGAGGACGACGACGAACCGGGTCAATGGCCCGGCGAGACGGTCGGACCCGAGCAGTCGGCCAGCGACGGTGAACGGATGAGCGGCCTGCAGCGTTGCCTCGGGGAGATCCCGGAGCGGCGCCGCCTGCCGATCACGCTGCACCTGCAGGGGTTTTCGCTGCAGGAGATCGCGGACGTGGTCGGCACTTCCGCCGAGGCTGCGCGCAAGCTCGTCTCGCGCGGCCTGGATGAACTCAAGACCTTGTTGCGTGAACGTGGATACGGTGATTTCGATGACTGACCGCAGCCTTTCCAGCCTCTACCGCCGTCTCGGATCGCGCGTCGATCCGGCGCCGCTCGACCTGCTCGATGCCGATACGCTCGTCGCGGCTGCCGAGGGCAGCCTGCGCGGCGAACGTCGCGACGATGTCGCTGCGCGCCTGGCGCGCTCGCCGATGCATACCGATCTCGTCCGTCTGCTGCGCGATCTGGCGCCGGCGGCGGAGGACCTCGCAGGTGCGGTCAATGATCGTGCTGGCACGGCTCACACGCACGGGCGCCGCACCGGCGTCCGGCATGCTGCCACGGCTCGCCGTGGCGGTGCCTTGCGCTGGGCAGGTCTCGCGGCCTGTCTCGCGATCACGCTGGGTGCCGTGTCGTGGCACCAGCAGCGCCTGCGCCACGACGAGGCGGCGATGCTCGCGGCGATGGAAATGGCCGCTCGTCCCGACCGCATCTTCACGAGTGTGGACCGCATCTTCTCGTCGGCCGAAGCGGCCTCGCACGGTGACAAGGTGTTCCACGCGGGTTTCAACGGCGGCTGATCGCGGCACTACTTTAGAACGAAAAACGCCCGGCTCAGGCCGGGCGTTTTTCGTTGGTGCGTCTCTGGTTTACGCCGGCACCGCGCTCGCATGCTCGCGCGTGGCCGCGAAACGCACATCGGGCCAGCGCTCCTCGGTCAGCTGCAGGTTCACGCGTGAGGGGGCGAGGTAGACCAGCTCCCCTGCCGCATCGAGCGCGAGATTCTGGGCGGCTTTCTCGCGGAACTCCTCGAGCTTCTTCGCGTTGTCGCAGTGGATCCAGCGCGTCGTCGCGACGCCGACCTGTTCGAACACGCATTCCACGCCGTACTCGTCCTTGAGGCGGTACGCGACCACGTCGAACTGCAGCACGCCGACCGCGCCGAGCACGAGGTCGTTGGACATGAGCGGCCGGAAGAACTGCGTCGCGCCTTCCTCCGAAAGCTGCGCGAGGCCCTTCTGGAGCTGCTTCATCTTGAGCGGATCCTTGAGCCGCGCGCGGCGGAACAGCTCGGGTGCGAAGTTCGGGATGCCCGTGAAGGCGAGGTTCTCGCCCTCGGTGAAGGTGTCGCCGATCGAGATCGTGCCGTGGTTGTGGATGCCGATCACGTCGCCGGCGTAGGCCTTGTCGACGATCTCGCGGTCCGAGGCCATGAACGTCAGCGCGTTGGCGAGCTTGATCTCCTTGCCCGAGCGCGTCTGGAACGCGCGCATGCCACCCGAGAACGTGCCCGAGCAGATGCGCATGAAGGCCACGCGGTCACGGTGCATCGGATCCATGTTCGCCTGGATCTTGAACACGAAGCCGGTCATCGCGGCCTCTTCGGAATCCACGTCGCGTGTGGTCGTCGCACGCGGCTGCGGAGGCGGTGCGTGCTCGACGAAGAAGTCGAGCAGCGGCTGCACGCCGAAGTTGTTGACGCCCGAGCCGAAGAACACGGGCGTCTGGCGGCCGGCGAGGTAGGCCTCGAGGTCGAACGGATGGCTCGCGCCCTGCACGAGCTCGAGCTCGTCGCGCAGGCTGGCGAGCACGTCGGCGCCGATGCGCTCGGCGAGGCCCGGTGCATCGAGCGACGGGAAGATCGTCGAATCCTGGCGCGTGAAGTTGCGGCCTTGTTCGTACAGGTGCACCTCGCCGGTCACCAGGTGCACGACGCCCTTGAGGCGCTGGCCCATGCCGATCGGCCACGTGACCGGCGCGCACTGGATGCCGAGCACGCTCTCGACCTCGTCGAGCAGCTCGATCGGATCCTTGCCCTCGCGGTCGAGCTTGTTGATGAAGGTCATGATCGGCGTGTCGCGCAGGCGGCACACCTCCATGAGCTTGATGGTGCGCTCCTCGACGCCCTTGGCCACGTCGATGACCATGAGCGCGGAGTCGACCGCGGTCAGCACGCGGTAGGTGTCCTCGCCGAAGTCCGCGTGGCCCGGCGTGTCGAGCAGGTTGACGATGCGGCCCTCGTACGGGAACTGCATCACCGAGCTCGTCACCGAGATGCCGCGCTCCTTCTCGAGCGCCATCCAGTCCGACGTCGCATGGCGCGCGGCCTTGCGGCCCTTGACCGAGCCGGCCATCTGGATCGCACCGCCGAACAGCAGCAGCTT